>ERZ808044.320-NODE-320-length-59481-cov-7.749983_pt1 | contig 59481 bp, 61 predicted proteins | sample MGYA00380195_ERZ808044 | MGnify/ENA primary metagenome ERZ808044 (study PRJEB31490, sample SAMN06133423) | mouse gut metagenome | isolation source: Z7_2 | host: mice | place: China: Chengdu | collected 2015-05 ...
TTTGTTCTGAATGTTCTCATCCATGGTCCAAACCAGACCATTTTTATAAGAATTTTCAGGGTTTTACATACTGTTCAATTTTCAAGGTCCTTTGTTGCTGATCTCCGCTCAGCCAGATTCGACTTTACGGATAACTTTACACCAAGAATTTATGCTTACTTTGTCTGTACTTTCCAAGTTATTCTCAGTCTCAGCGGCAACTCTGATATATTATCACACAGTTGCTCATTTGTCAACAACTTTTTTCATCTTTTTTCGATTCATTTACTATCAAAATCTGATGAACGGAGAAAGAGGGATTTGAACCCTCGCGCCGGTTTCCCGACCTACACCCTTAGCAGGGGCGCCTCTTCGGCCTCTTGAGTATTTCTCCCTGTTACCGTAGCTAATTATTATTTATTAAATTTCTGGACAAACCGCCAGACGCATGAGTTATTATACAAGGGAAAAATAGTTTTGTCAACCCGTTTTTTATTTAAATTTATCGATTTGGTCAGTTTATCCTTGTATCTTCTTGTCCGTGTACCGCGGGCAGGAAGTACACGGCGTCCTCCTTATGAAGATTCCAAGTAAAATGCTTATGAAAACAAGTTTTCAATGATTTTTTACTCGGAATCTTTGCAATGATGAACTGTTGCATCAATTTCTTCCTGAATTTTATCATGTACAAGATGTGCTATTTCTATTGTTTTCATTCCCATATATTGTTCATACAAAACAGGCTCCAAAAAGTGTACCTGCACAGTTTCTTTTCTTGTGGAAGAAATATCAAAAGGTTTAAAGCTGTCAATTAATGCGACAGGAACAATTGGACATTTTGCATTTACCGCGCTTTTAAAAGTTCCGGCCTTGAATTCCAGAATCTCATTTCCCTGGCGGCTTCTGGTTCCTTCCGGAAAAATAAGATAATTCCTGCCTTGTTTTACTTCTTCTGTCATTTGACTGATAATTTTCATGGAACTTCGTATATCTTTTCTGTCCATGGACAGTCCGTGAAGAAGACGAATGACCTGTTTTATAAGTATAATATCTGCGGCCTCTTTTTTTATTACTGTACCAAAAGGATATGGACTGGCCTCAATAATTGCCAGAACATCAAATAATCCCTGATGGTTAGGGAACATGATAAACCCATTTTTTTCCGGTAAATTTGAACAGCCGTGAACCTCTATGGTGACACGGCCGCTTCTATTTACTTTTTTTACAATTTCACGTAAGAAATTATATCTTTCCTGTTCTGTGTGCGTGTCTTTATCGCTTCCCAGCCTGCATAATTTATAAAACCATGCCGGAACACAAAAAATATTTTTTATTACCATGTATGCGATTCTGTTCATGAAATTAATATCCTTTATTTTGCGTATGCCTTTGCTGCTGTTTCATACAGATTATTTCCTTCTGAATCAATCACAACCACAACAGGAAAATCCTTTACTTCTAACTTTCTTATGGCCTCGGTTCCAAGATCATCATAAGCAATTACTTTTGAACTTAAAATTCTTTTCGACAGCAACGCTCCCGCACCACCGATGGCAGCAAAATATACAGAGCCATTTCGAATAATGGCATCCACCACCTGCTGATTTCTTTTTCCTTTTCCAATCATCGCACCTAACCCCATATCCAAAAGATTTGGGGTATACTTATCCATTCTGCTGGCCGTAGTTGGACCTGCGGAACCAATGGGACGCCCTTCTCTTGCCGGAGACGGACCCATATAATAAATTACATTTCTATCCATGGAAATAGGGAGTTCCTTTCCCTCGTCCAGAGTTTCCTGCATTCTTTTATGAGCGGCATCCCGGGCTGTGTAAATAGTTCCTGTCAGATAAACATAATCTCCTGCTTTCAGACTCTTCGCATCCTCTTTTTTAATGGGCACTTGTATGTATTTATCCATTTTCATTCCTCCATGCTAAATCACGCGATGTACATGCCTGTTCACATGACAACAAATATTAACGGCCACCGGAAGACCTGCAATGTGTGTTGGATATGTTTCAATATTAACGACAAACGCTGTTACAGTTCCGCCAAGTCCTCCCGGACCAATTCCAAGACAGTTTATCTTTTCCAGCATTTCTTTTTCCAGATTTCGCACATAGGGAATGTTAGACTCTTCTGAAAGATTTCTTGTTAAAGCATGCTTTGCCATTAAAGCACATTTTTCAAAAGTTCCACCAACTCCAACCCCGACTACCATAGGCGGACATGCATTGGGTCCTGCGTCACGGACCGCCGTAAGAATCGCTTCCTTTACACCCTCAATTCCATCTGCCGGTTTCAGCATAAAAATACGGCTCATATTTTCACTGCCAAATCCCTTTGGAGCCAAAGTTATGTCAATTTTATCTCCGTCAGTTATTTCATAATGAATCACGGCCGGCGTATTATCGTTTGTGTTAATCCGGTCAATGGGATCACGTACAACAGACTTTCTTAAGTATCCATCTACGTATCCCTGGCGAACGCCCTCATTGATGGCATCTGTAAGATTTCCCCCTTCCAGATGGACTTCCTGTCCAACCTTTATAAAAATAACAGCCATCCCTGTATCCTGGCAAATAGGAATCATATCTGTTCCGGCAATCTCCAGATTTTCTTCGAGCTGATTTAAAATTTGTTTTCCAAGAGGAGCTTCTTCTTTTTTTACTGCTTCACCAAATACCTTTCTCATATCATCAGAAAGAAAATGATTAGCTTCTATACACATCTCTTTTATGTTCTTTGTTATATCATTTACAGAAATATTTCTCATAATCTTCCCTTTCCTATATCTTTGGTTTGTAGATTACTTCATTAACTGCATAAATTGTCACAAATGCATTGGGATCTGTTTTTGAAATAAAACTCATTAGTTTTGAATATTCATTTTTATTGACAATAGTAATAATTTCTCTGCGGCTTTTATTATCGTAAGCTCCTGTTGCCTCATAAAAAGTAGCGCCGCTGTGAAGCTGGTGTAAAATAAAATCTGCAATTTCTTCTTCTTTTTTAGAAATAATACAGACTCTCTTTTTGATGTTGAATCCAAATATAAAATGATCTAAAACAATTCCGCTTAAGTAAGTTCCCAAAACACTCAAAACAACTGCCTTTTTATCTGAAACAAAGACAGAAGAAAAGGCCACACAGAGTCCTACCATGGAAATTGCTTTTCCCAACTCAATATGGAAATATTTATTTATAATTTTACCTAAAATATCAAGCCCTCCAGAGGACGCATTCCACTGGAATAAAATTGTCTGTCCAATACTTACGACAAAGAGATAGCATATCATATCCAAAAATGAATCTCCCATAATAGATTCATTATTTGGATATATAATTTCCAAAACTCCCATGAAAACAGGAAGGAGCATGGAAGTTATAACGGTTTTAACTCCAAAATCTTTGCCTATAAAAATAAATCCGACAATTAACAGGACTCCATTTAAAATAAAAGTAATTACTGATATTCTTAATGGGATGAAATGTTCAAGAACAGTTGCAAAACCAGAAACACTTCCCACAGTCACATGGCTTGGAATCATAAAGAAATAAACTGCCATAGTGATAATGAATGTTCCCACTACAATCATAAACGCTTCTGTTAAAATTTCTTTTAATTTCATAATAACTCCCCCTATCTGCTTTTCCCCTACTTATCATTGTAGTATTTCTTTCTGAATTAAGCAAGAAAAACCATATGGTTTTCCACAGTGTGATGAAAATTCCATATGGTTTTCCACAATACCACCTGATTTTATCTAACAGTTCTGCCTTGCGAAGATTTCAGGTAAAGAAAACGTTGAAAACTTGTTTTCATAAGCGTTTTTTACCCGAAATCTTCATAAGGCTGACGCCACAGGCTTCTTGTCCGCGGTACGCAGGCAAGAAGATGCAAGGCTTAACTGTTACAATTTTATTTTTTCGGATTGATGGCCATGGGTCTGATATCTTTAGGAATTGGCGGTATGTAACCTTCAATTCCCACCCTTTTACTTAATTCTTCCTTTGCCTTTTCAATTAACTCCTGATTTTCCAGAACATCTATAATGGCGCCTGCCATTACTTTACCAGCATACAGCATTCCTTTATGAGCTACGGAAGATTTTCCCTGAGATACCTGCTGCCAGGAATGACCTGGTGTGCCTGCTGCCTCTGTCACTGTATTAATCTGCGCTGTTGGACATACCCAGCTGACATCTCCAACATCTGTGGAACCTGCCATACAAACCTCTGTATCCATAAGCGGAACCACTACATCACTAAGTACATCATTCCAATGAGGCGCCAGAATTTCCTCAGCCATTTTCTTTCTGGATTTCTCATACCGGCCTAATATCTGCTGCAAATCCACCTGATTTCCACCATATGTATCAGAAATTTTCTTCGCAAAGGAAAGCTCTTCTTCCGTATAAGAGTACCTCTCAGTTTCTTCAAGATTTTTCTGAAGTACCTCTTCCAGAACCGTATTATCCACCAGATTGGAGCATGCCTTTACAAATTGCATCTCCATTCTGGTTCCTGTCATAAGAGCAGCACCTTTTGCAATATCGTTGACACGCTCATAAATTTCCTTCACCTGCTGGTTTTTCGGTGCACGAATTAAATATAATACTTCCGCATAGGGCTGTACCACATTGGGAGAAAATCCTCCTGTATTGGTAATGGCATAATGAATCCTTGCTTCCTGAATCACATGTTCACGCAGATACTGAACACCTGTATTCATAAGCTCTACTGCATCCAATGCACTGCGCCCGCTTTCAGGGCAGGCAGCTGCATGGGCGGCTGTACCATAAAACCGGTAAAAAATCTGATAGTTGGCAAGAGAACTTCCAACGGAAACCACATTTTGGTCACCCGGATGCCAGGTGATCGCAAAATCCAGCTCATCAAAAACACCATCCCTGGCCATAAAACTCTTTCCGGAACCACCCTCTTCTCCGGGACACCCAAAGAATACAACAGTTCCTTCTTTCTCATTTTCTTTTAAGTATTCCTTCACTGCAATGGCAGCTGCCACTGAACCTGCTCCCAGAAGATTATGACCGCATCCATGTCCCGGAGCGCCGTCAACAATGGAGATTTTTTCTGCTTTTTCCGACTCCTGGCTCAGGCCGGAAAGAGCATCGAACTCCCCTAAAATTCCAACCACCGGCTTTCCATGCCCAAACCGTCCGGAAAAGGCCGTTGCAATGCCTGCAAGATTTTTTTGAACGGAAAATCCCTCTTTTTCTAAAAGCTCACAAAGGATTTCTGTGGATTTCAATTCCTGAAATGCAGTTTCAGGATTATCCCAAATTTTGTCACTGGCACAGCAAACAGCTTCCCGTTCCCTGTCAATACTTTGTAATGCCTGTTCCTTTGAAAATTTCATATATGCCTCCTGGATATAATTAGTTTCTTACCTGTTCAATTTTCTCACAGCTCCATATTTTCTTCTGTTTCTTCCTCCTCTGAACGGCTGCTTTCTCTGACTTTTGCAATGGTGGCCACCCGTACATTAGATTCTGAATCAATGGCCATCAGTTTCACACCAGATGTATTTCTTCCAATCACAGAAATATCAGAAACACCCATGCGGATTAAAATTCCCTCATTAGTAATGAGCATAATATCTCTGTCATCATTTACCAGCTTCATACCAATTAGAGTTCCTGTTTTTTCTGTCACATTATAACAAAGAAGTCCTTTTCCACCGCGAAGCTGCCTCTTAAATTCAGAAATCTGCGTTCTCTTTCCAAAGCCTTTTTCTGAAGCAACTAGCATATATTCGCCTTGACTTTCCATCTGCATTCCCACAACTTCATCACTGCTGGAAAGTTTCATTCCGATGACTCCGTAGGAAACGCGGCCGGTAATGCGTATATCTGTTTCTTTAAATCGAATTGACATGCCATTCCTGGTTGCAAGAAAAATATCCTCTGTATTATCCGTCATTTTTACTTCAATCAACTCATCGTTCTCTCTCAGTAAAATGGCCTGAAGACCCGTCTTTCTCATGTTAGCATATTCACACATTCTGGTCTTCTTTATCATCCCGCCTTTTGTAGCCATCACAAAATATTTTTCATTGTCAATTTCTTTCATGGGAATTGCAGCTGTAACTTTTTCATTTGGCTGTAACTGAAGAAGATTTACAATGGCTGTACCTCTCGCGGTTCTGCCTGCCTCCGGAATTTCGTAGGCCTTAAGACGATAACACCGGCCTGTATTGGTAAAGAATATAATATAATGATGATTCGTCGTCATAAGAAGATCTTCAATAAAATCTTCTTCAATGGTCTGCATTCCTTTAATTCCCTTACCGCCGCGGTTCTGGCTCTTAAAGTTGTCAACAGACATTCTCTTTATATATCCAAGATTGGTCATGGCAATAACAGCATCGTCATCAGGAATCAAATCCTCCACAGACATATCATCATCAAATCCAATCTTTGTTTTTCTGTCATCTCCGAATTTGTCAGATATTATAAGAATTTCTTCCCGAATGACACCAAGCAGTTTTTTTTCATCCGCAAGAATTGCTTCTAATTCTTCAATTTTTTTCTTTAATTCCGCATATTCATTTTCCAGTTTTTCCCTTTCCAAACCTGTCAATGCACGGAGACGCATATCGACAATAGCCTGAGATTGTACATCAGAAAGTCCAAACCGTTCCATAAGCTGCGCTTTTGCTTCTGCAACATTGGAGGAACCACGGATAATGCGGATTACTTCGTCAATATGATCAAGAGCCTTCAAAAGCCCTTCTAAAATATGGGCCCTCTCTTTTGCTTTATTCAGGTCATATTTCGTTCTTCTGGTCACCACATCCTTCTGGTGTTCCAGATAATATTCCAGCATCTGAAGAACATTTAAAACCTTTGGCTCATTATTTACTAAAGCCAGCATAATAACCCCAAAAGAATCCTGAAGCTGGGTATGTTTTAAAAGCTGATTTAAAATAACATTTGCATTGACATCTTTACGGAGTTCAATATTTATCCTCAAACCTTCCCGGTTAGATTCATCGGTGATGGCTGTGATACCATCTATCTTTTTTAACTTCACAAGCTCTGCCATTTTTTCAATCAGGCGGGCCTTATTCACCAGATACGGAAGTTCGGTCACAATAATATGGCTCTTTCCGTTATGCATGGTTTCGATATTGGTCACAGCACGCACTCGTATTTTTCCCCGTCCAGTGCGATATGCCTCTTCAATGCCCCTGGTTCCTAATATTTCTGCTCCAGTGGGGAAATCCGGTCCCTTTATAATCTGTAAAATTTCCTCGATAGATGTTTTCCTGTCCTCTTCCACCTGATTATCAATGATCTTTATTACAGCAGAAATAACCTCACGAAGATTGTGAGGCGGAATATTGGTGGCCATTCCAACGGCGATTCCTGTACCGCCATTTACCAGAAGATTTGGAAATCTGGACGGCAGAACTACCGGCTCTTTTTCTGTATCATCGAAGTTTGGCACAAAATCAACTGTATCTTTATAGATATCTGCTAACATTTCCATGGAAATTTTACTGAGCCTTGCTTCTGTATAACGCATGGCAGCTGCCTCATCGCCATCCACAGAACCAAAGTTTCCATGGCCATCCACCAGCATATATCGCATGGACCAGCTTTGGGCCATATTAACTAATGCTCCATAAATGGAGCTGTCACCATGGGGATGATATTTACCCATGGTATCACCAACAATACGTGCACTTTTTCTGTGAGGCTTATCCGGACCGTTATTAAGTTCTACCATGGAATAGAGCACACGTCTCTGAACCGGTTTTAAACCATCCCGGACATCAGGAAGAGCTCTTGAGGCTATAACGCTCATGGCATAGTCAATATATGACTTTTCCATGGTCTTTTTTAAGTCCACATCATGAATTTTGTCAAAAATATTCGGTTCCATCTTTTTCTTCCACCCTTCTCATACCTTCCGGCATGTACCGATCCTGCCGCATTAAATATCAAGTGTTCCATATTTTGCATTCAGCTCGATAAACTCGCGCCGCGGCTCTACCTGATCTCCCATCAGAGTTGTAAATGTAAGGTCTATTTCCGAAGTCATTTCTTCATTCATGGTGACACGAAGCAATACTCTTCTGTCAGGATCCATGGTTGTTTCCCAAAGCTGCTCGGCATCCATTTCGCCAAGTCCTTTATAGCGCTGAATCTTATTATTCTGATCCCGGCCGATTTCTTTCAAAATTCCATTTAACTCGTCATCATCATAAGCATACCATACCCGCTTATTTCTTTCGATTTTATAAAGCGGCGGCTGAGCCAGATATACATATCCCTGCTTAATAAGTTCCGGCATAAACCGGTAAATAAAAGTTAAAAGCAGGGTACTGATATGGGCACCGTCCACATCAGCATCCGTCATAATAATAATTTTATGGTAACGGAGCTTGGTAATATCAAAATCTTCATGTATTCCTGTTCCAAAGGCCGTAATCATAGAACGGATTTCCGCATTTCCATAGATTCTGTCCAGCCTTGCTTTTTCCACATTTAAAATTTTTCCCCTAAGAGGTAAAATCGCCTGAGTACTCTTATTTCTCGCGTCCTTTGCAGAACCTCCGGCGGAATTTCCCTCTACGATATAGATCTCACATTCTTCCGGATGTTTACTGGAACAGTCGGCCAGCTTTCCGGGAAGAGAAAGTCCATCCAGGGCAGTTTTTCTTCTTGTTAAATCACGGGCTTTTCTTGCCGCTGCACGGGCTCTCTGGGCTAACACAGATTTTTCAACGATGGATTTTGCCACAGTAGGATTCTGTTCCAGAAAATAAGTAAGCTGTTCACTTACAATTCCATCCACAGCCCCTCTGGCTTCGCTGTTTCCCAGCTTTTGCTTTGTCTGTCCCTCAAACTGGGGTTCTTCAATTTTTACACTGATGATTGCCGTCATTCCTTCACGAATATCTTCACCGGAAAGAGCCGGTTCACTGTCCTTTAACAGCTTATTTTTTCTTCCATAATCGTTAAAAGTTTTTGTGAGGGCATTTTTAAAACCTGTGAGATGTGTTCCTCCTTCCGGAGTATTGATATTATTAACAAAACTGTAAATATTTTCCGTATAGGAATCATTATGCTGCATGGCAACTTCCACCAGCACTCCATCCTTGCTTCCTTCGCAGTAAATCACCTGATCATACAGGGCAACATTACTACGATTTAAGTAAGTGACAAATTCTTTGATGCCACCCTCATAGTGAAACGTCTTTTCCTTCTTTTCTTCTCTGTCATCTCTCAAAGTTATTTTCAGATTTTTTGTCAAAAATGCAGTTTCACGAAGACGTATCTTTAAAGTATCATAATCATAAACAGTCTCTTCAAAAATTTCTTTATCCGGAAGAAATGATACCTTGGTTCCATGTTTATCCGCCGGACACTCCCCAACCATTTTTAATGGATACATAGTTCTTCCACGTTCATACCGTTGCCTGTATATTTTTCCCTCTGTGTATACTTCCACTTCCAGCCATTCAGAAAGGGCATTTACCACGGAAGCACCCACGCCATGAAGGCCGCCGGAAACCTTATATCCTCCACCGCCAAATTTTCCTCCTGCATGGAGAATTGTAAATACCACCTCCACTGCCGGAAGACCAGCCTTTTTCTGAATATCAACAGGAATGCCACGTCCGTCATCAATAACGGTAACAGAATTGTCTTTATTTATCTGAACATCAATGGAATCACAATATCCTGCCAGGGCCTCATCCACAGAATTATCTACAATTTCATATACAAGATGGTGAAGTCCCCTCGAAGAAGTACTTCCAATATACATACCCGGTCTTTTTCTTACAGCCTCAAGTCCTTCCAAAATCTGGATCTGATCGGCTCCATATTCTGCGCTCATGAAGTTCCTCCTTTATTTTCCGTCTGAAACGCCTACTGCTTTATTCTTCACTTTCGACAGTCCCTTCCACAATTTTAAAGATTTTATCCATCTGAAACTTACTGCTTACAAACTCATCCAAACCGGTGCAGGTAATCATCGTCTGGATATGATTAATTTCTGAAAGAAGATGTTCCTGTCTTTTATTGTCCAGTTCTGAAAGGACATCATCCAGAAGAAGAACCGGATAATCCTTTACTGTCCTTTTTACCAGTTCAATTTCTGCTAATTTTAAAGAAAGTGCAGCCGTTCTCTGCTGCCCCTGGGAACCGAATTTCCGGATATCGGTTTTGTTAACAATAAAATTCAGATCATCCCTGTGAGGGCCTGTGAGGGTCAGCTTTTGTTTCATTTCCTGAAAGCGGTTCTTTTTTAAAGCTTCTTCAAATTCATCAATCGTCACATTGGGTTCATACTGAATAAACAGCTCTTCTTTTTCTCCAGATAAGTGAAAATGGATATCAAAAATCAGATTATTCAAATCCTTTATGAATTCCGTCCGTATCTTTATTAATTCTTTTCCATATTTCACCAGCTGAATATCCCATACATCTAAAGTTTCTTTTAAAGACGAATTGCTCTCCAAGTCCTTTAATAATTTATTTCTTTGCATCACTACCTTGTTGTACTGAACAAGGTTATGGACATATATTTTATTTAGTTGACATAACTCTAAATCTACAAATCGACGTCTCTCTGAAGGACCATTTTTGATGATGTTCAAATCCTCTGGCGAAAAAAAAATTACATTAACGATTCCAAACAGTTCACTTGCCTTTTTTATCGGGACTCCATTTACAGCTACTCCTTTTGTCCTGTTCTTTTTTAAATGCATATCAATCCGGTAGGGAATCCCTTCTCTTCGGACCATCATTTTAATATGGGATTCCTCTTCCCCGAACCGAACAATATCTTTATCCTTGCTGCCCCTGTGGGATTTTGTTGTGCTGCATACATAAACAGCCTCCAGAATATTTGTCTTTCCCTGAGCATTATCGCCATAAAGCACATTGGTTCCCTCATGGAAATCCATATGTAACTGTTCATAATTTCTGTAATTTAAAAGCTCTATTGATTCAATGAACATAAAAAAATGTCCTACTTTTCTACCTTAAATTCCTTCCCACCATAGGATACCACATCCCCGGGGTACAACTTTTTTCCTCTCTGGTACTCCACAGTACCGTTGACGGAAACCTTTCCTTCCTGAATTACATATTTTGCATCAACGCCGGATTCTACCATACCTGTCAGTTTCAGAATCTGACCCAGTTTAATAAAATCATCTCTTAACTGAATTATTTCCATTTTTCTCCTCTTATATACCCTAACCTCGTATATGTTTATACGGTGGCAGCATTAAAATTAACAGGAAGAATCAAGTAAATATAACTTACATTTTCGTCTTTTATAAAGCACGGGGATTTGGGGTTCATCATATAGAGAGTTACTTCCTCGTCATCTATAATTCTCAGTGCATCAATTAAAAATTTAGGATTAAAGCCAATCATCAGATCCTGCCCTGTCTTATGAATTAAAATTTCTGCATTCATAGTACCGAAGCTTGAGTTTAGCTTTAAAGACATTTTTGATTCTTCGATATTTAATATAATTGGCTTTTTATCGTTTTCACGAATCAGGATGCTGGCCCGTTCAATGCTATCCTGAAACTCTTTTTTGTTAATTGTCACTTTTGTTGCATAATCGCTGGAAAGCATTTGATCTACCTTAAAATATTCTCCTTCAATAAGACGGGAAATTACGATAGTATCATCAAACTCAAATAAAACATGATTGGTACCAAAGAATATCAATACTTCTTTTTCATTGTCACCAGTTAGAATTTTACTGATTTCATTTAATGTTTTACCCGGAACAATTACTTTTGTACTTTCATAAGTGTCTTTAAGAAGTACTTTTCGGATGGACATTCTGTGTCCGTCCAGAGATACTACCCTGAGCTCCTCCCCATTTACTTCAAATAATTCCCCTGTCATCATCTTGTTGCTGTCATTGACAGAGATGGAAAAAATTGTCTGTCTTATGATCTCCTTTAATGAAAACTGGGAAAGACAGATATATTTATTTTTTTCAATGTAGGGAAGATAAGAAAATTCCTCGCCATCTTTTCCCTGGATTTTAAAAACAGAGTTTTCGCATGTAATGGTTGTATTAAATTTTTCATCTGATTCAATGGTTACAAAAGAGTCAGAATCAGATAATTTTCTAATAATTTCAGAAAAAAGTTTTGCATCTAGGGCAATTTTTCCTTTTTCCAGAATATTTCCTTCTACGGTTGTCTGGATACCAAGTTCCATATCATTTCCGGTTAATTTTATTTCGTTTGTAGAGGCATCAATTAAAATACACTCTAAAATAGGCATGGTTGTTTTGGAGGGAACAGCTTTCAGAACAATATTAATGCCATTTAAAAGGGCGGTTTTTTGAAATGTTAGCTTCATAGATGTTGATAACTTCCTTTCTGGTTGAAAATGCAGATAATAAGTATATATATAAAAGATTTTCGTCGCATCCGTAGTAGGGACTGTTAATTTGTGAATAAGCCTGTTTTGGCTGAAAAAATAAGGGTTTGTCCATGTTTAAAGACTTGTGGGTAACCTTAAAAAATGAATTTAATAACCTGAGATTTATCCACAGGGTAAAAATTATGTTTAATCCTGGAAAGTTATCCACAATTTATAAACAGAAAATTCACATCCTGTTCCACAGCTATTGAGGATTTATTTTTTTCTTTAGAATATCAATGGTGTTTTTTAAATTCTCATCAGTTTTTAATTCTGCGGCGATTTTTTTTGTTCCGTGAATAATTGTGGTATGATCACGGCCACCTAAGGCTTTTCCTATGTTTTGCAGAGATTCGCTGGTCATTTCTCCACAGAGATACATAACAATCTGTCGCGGGAATACCAGTTCCTTGCTGCGTTTTTGTCCAATTAAATCCAGGGAATTAATGCCAAAATGTTCTGATACCACATTTAAAATGAGCTGTGGAGTTACTTCTTTAATGGCATTTGGGGAGATTAAATCCTTTAATGCCTCTTCCGCCAGTTCAATATTTATTTCTCTGTTATTTAATTTACTTAAGGCAACAATTTTAGTGAGGGCACCTTCCAGTTCACGGATATTGGATTTTACGTTGGATGCAATGTATTTAATTACTTCATTATCAATATTATAGCCTTCCAGTTCTTCTTTTTTGCGGAGGATGGCCATTCTCGTTTCATAATCCGGCTGCTGAATATCGACAGTGAGTCCCCATTCAAATCTGGAGCGGAGACGGTCTTCCAGTGTCTCAATTTCTCTTGGAGGGCGGTCAGAGGAAATAATGATTTGTTTTTTTGCCTCATACAGAGCATTGAAGGTATGGAAAAACTCCTCCTGTGTACTTTCCTTACCTATGATGAATTGTATATCATCAATCAACAATACATCGTTATTTCTATATTTTTCGCGAAATTCCGTTGTAGAAAAGTTATTTTTGTTCCGAATTGCATCAATTAGTTCATTGGTGAACTTTTCGGAAGTAACATAAAGAATTTTCGCATTAGAGTTATTTTTTAATATAAAATGTGCCACAGAATGCATGAGATGGGTTTTTCCAAGTCCCACACCGCCATAAATAAAAAGAGGATTATAAATTTCTCCTGGAGATTCGGCGACAGCTAAAGACGCCGCATGGGCTAAATTATTATTTTTTCCCACCACAAAGGATTCAAATGTGTACCTGGGATTCAGATTGGCATTTTGAATCGCGAGCTGGCTGACAGATGTTGCATTGTTTTTGATTAATTTCTTTTCTGAAGTTTCTTCTTTCACATTATCTTTGGAAAGAAAACGGATTTCACACTGGATGCCGGTGATCTCCTCAATTGTGAATTTCAACAAAAATTCATATTTCTTTTTCACATAGTTCAAAAAAAGGTCATCCGGCACGAGAATGGTGAGGATATCTTTATCCACAGAATATGGCCTTAAAGGCAGGAGCCATGTTTTGTAGGATACATCTGTGATATCATGTTCATCCTTTATATTTAGCAGGATCTCGTCCCATTTTTCTAAAATTTTCTCCAGCATATCTGTACTCCTAAATATGTGTATAAACATGTGTATAACTGTGGATAATTTTAAAAAAGTTCCACAAACGCACATAAACCCAATCTAAATCTATTTTACATTAAAACTGTTGAATTTTCAATGAAAATATTATAATCCACATATTATCCATAAAGTTATCCACAATTTATCCCCAAATTGGGGATAAATATTATGTAAATCAGAGTAAAAAGCGGATTGACTTTTCCGGTGAATTTTGTATAATTCCTGTGTGACTATATTGCATTGTATCTTTATTAAAAGAACAGTAGCAGGAGGAAGAAAATGAAAATTGAAAAGAAAGTTATGGACATGTCCCTTGCCGGGATATTCACTGCAATCATTATTGCCATGTCAGTAGTACCATTTTTGGGCTACATCCCTCTTGGCTTTATGAATGCTACCATTATTCATGTACCGGTTATCATCGGAGCTTTGCTTCTTGGGCCAAAATACGGTGCATGGTTGGGTTTTGTATTTGGAATGACCAGTTTAATTAAGGCCACGCTGACCCCGACCGTTACATCTTTTGTATTCAGTCCTTTTATCACCATCGGCGGATACAGCGGAAATATGTGGAGTGTTTTTATCGCAATTGTGCCAAGAGTCCTGATCGGTATAGCTGCATATTATGTATATGAGTTAATTATGAAGGTTGCACATAAAGTAAAAGGCAGCCAGACAGTGGCTCTCTGGACTGCTGGTATTGTTGGATCCATGACCAATACTTTACTGGTTATGAATGGAATTTACATCTTTTTTGGAGAAAGTTATGCGGCTGCATCCAATCAGGCTGTGGCTGGAATTTATGATGTGATTCTTGGAATAATTCTGGGTTTTGGAATTCCTGAGGCTATTGTGGCGGGAATTCTTACAGCCGCCATCGTGAAAATCCTTTTTAAAATAAAAAATTTTTAATGGTATAATACTTAAAAATCAGGGAAAATACTAAATATAGAAATAATTTGCAAAATAGGCACATTTTATAGGAGCGGAAATTTTCTGCTCCTTTTTTTGAACATTTTTGAAAAATAAACTCTTGACGAAGTGCCATAACTTCTATATAATTGAAATGATGTTTCATCATGTCTAAGTTTATATAGTACAGAAAGGTACTTGAATTTTATAGTAAGAGGAGGTGCCGAATTATGAAAATGACATTTCAGCCGAAAAATACTCAGAGAAAAAGAGTTCATGGTTTCAGAGCAAGAATGAGTAGTGCGGGCGGTAGAAAAGTTTTAGCCGCCAGAAGAGCAAAAGGTAGAGCCAGATTATCTGCTTAAAGAATCCAAGAGAGTATCCGGAAGTTTAGGAAAACTTTTGGATATTCTTTTTATATTCTGGAGAACTTGATGAAAAGATTTCATTCATTAAAGAAAAACAGCGAATTTCAGACGGTTTACCGGTCTGGAAAATCTTATGCAAACAAGTATCTGGTTATGTATGTGCTGGACACAGGAAGGAAAGAGACCAGGATTGGAATTTCTGTCAGTAAGAAAATTGGAAACAGTGTGGTGAGGCATCGCTTTGCAAGACTCATGCGGGAAAGCTTCCGATTAAATGAAGACATGATAACAGATGGAAAAGACATCATTGTGGTCGCAAGAACTGCGGCGAAGGACAAAAAATTCGACAAAATTGAAAGTGCGTTTCTGCACTTGTGCGGACTGCATAACATTTTAAAGGAATCGAAGTGAGAGGTTTGATAAAAAGTGTTTTAATTGGTATGGTGAAATTTTACAGGAAGTTTGTTTCTCCATGTATGGGCCCTCACTGTATTTATACGCCTACATGCTCCCAATACGCCTTGGAAGCACTGGAAAAATATGGCGCTATAAAAGGTACGTATCTTGCTTGTAAGCGGATTCTTCGCTGTCATCCGTTTGCAAAAGGCGGTTATGATCCAGTTCCGTAAGAAACCCCAGGAGGTTAAAGTATGATTTTAACAAAGGCAGGGTCTATTTTGGGACCCATTGCAACAGTTCTTGGCTATGTCATGGACGTTCTGTTCAAATTCACAGGCATGTTTGGAATCTTTAATGTGGGTTTGTGTATCATTTTATTTACCATCGTTATGAAGATGTTAATGATTCCTCTTACGATTAAACAGCAGAAAACAACAAAACTCATGTCTGTTATGAATCCTGAAATACAGGCCATACAAAAAAAGTATAAAGGTAAAACTGATAATGAGTCTATGCAGCGTCAGAATGTGGAGATTCAGGCAGTATATGAGAAATATGGCACCAGTATGACTGGCGGATGTCTTCCACTTTTGATTCAGATGCCTATTCTCTTTGCCTTATATCGTGTTATTTATAATATTCCTGCATATGTACCATCTGTAAGAGTATATTTTGACAATGTGGTAAATCCTCTTATGGGGCAGGCCGGATACGTGGAAAAATTACAGGGTATTACGGATATTATGAAGGCGGCCGCCGTAAATTCTCTGGATAAGTTTGATTTTACAAATGCTGATAAACTTGTAGATTTGCTTTATAAGTTTACAACAGCTCAGTGGCAGGAATTAGAAACTGCATTTCCGGCGATTTCCACAGTGATTTCTGAAAATGCAGGAGTAATTGAAAAAATGAATACGTTCTTTGGCCTTAATATGGCTGAAGCTCCTGGATGGATGCCTTCCCTTGCGTGGATTATACCGATTCTTGCGGCAGCTACTCAGTGGTTTTCCGCAAAGCTCATGAGCGGGCAGCAGCCAAAAGCAGATCCGGATAATCCGACAGCACAGTCTATGCAAATGATGATGACAACTATGCCTCTGTTTTCTGCATTTATCTGCATTACTATGCCGGCAGGTCTTGGAATTTACTGGATTGCCACCAGCGTGGTTCAGATTTTGCAGCAGATTGCTATCAATTCCTATATCGATAAAGTGGATATTGATGACATGATTAAGAAAAATCTGGAGAAGGTTAATAAAAAGCGTGCAAAACAGGGACTTCCTCCGGCCAGGATTACTCAGAATGCAACTGCTTCTTTAAGAAGTATTCGTGAGGAAGAGGAAAAGGAGAAGGAAGCTGAAGAAAAAAAGAAAGAGCGTATTGCAAAGCAGATTGAAGAATCCAGCAAGTATTATAATACTAACGCCAAGCCAGGGAGTATTGCGGCAAAAGCGGCTATGGTTCAGAAGTATAATGAAGCGCATGAAAAGAAAGGTAAGAATAAGTAAGGGGGTTCTATTATGGAGATGATTACAGTAACTGCAAAAACTTTGGATGATGCAATTACACAGGCATCCATGCAGCTTGGTGTAAGCAGCGATAAGCTTCAGTATGAAGTGGTTGAAAAAGGAAGTACAGGACTCCTTGGTGGCCTGATCGGCTCCAAGCCGGCAGTAATTCGTGCGAAAAAAGTGGAAACTATTGATGATAAGGCATCTGAGTTCTTAAATTCTGTATTTAATGCTATGGGGATTTCTGTGGAAATAGATACAAAATTGAATGAAGAGGAAAAAGAGCTGGAAATAAATCTTTCCGGAGATGAAATGGGGATTCTTATTGGAAAGCGGGGACAAACTCTGGATTCTTTACAGTATCTTTTGAGTCTTGTTGTAAATAAAGAATCTAATGATTATCTAAGAGTGAAGCTGGATACGGAAAATTACCGCGAAAGAAGGAAAGAGACTCTGGAAACTCTTGCTAAAAATATTGCCTATAAGGTAAAGAGAACCAGACGTTCTGTTTCTTTGGAGCCAATGAATCCATATGAGAGAAGAATTATTCATTCTGCCCTTCAGAATGATAAATATGTATTTACCAGAAGTGAGGGAGAGGAACCATTCCGTCATGTTGTCATTGCTTTAAAGAGAGAGGAACGCAGAGACAGAAGACCACGGGGTGACAGAAACAGAGAAAAGGATAGCGAATAAGACGAAAGAGAAACAGGGGTTGCTTGTGGCAGCCCCTTTGTGTTATTATAGGAAGACAAATACAGCTGATTAATAGATTTATGTGTTAAAAAATAGAAATAGTGAGAAAAATAAATGGTAAATACAGATACAATTGCGGCCGTTGCAACGGCCATGGGAAATTCGGGGATCGGCATCGTAAGAATCAGTGGAAATGAAGCAATTTCAGTTGCTGATTGTATATTCAAATCAAAGCAAAAAAATAAAAAGTTGTCTCAGGCAGAAAGTCATACCATCCATTATGGTTTTATTTGTGATGGAAATGAGATTATAGATGAGGTTCTTATTATGGTCATGAAAGGACCACGAAGTTTTACAGCTGAAGATACCATTGAAATTGACTGTCATGGCGGTGCATTGGTGACAAGAAGAATTCTGGAAACTGTGTTAAAGGCCGGGGCCAGGCTTGCTGAGCCAGGAGAATTTACAAAACGTGCTTTTTTGAATGGTCGGATTGATTTGTCTCAGGCAGAAGCTGTTATTGATGTAATTAATGCACAAAATGAATATGCATTAAAATCTTCAGTGGGACAGTTACGTGGAAGTGTATCCGTTAAAATAAAGGAGCTAAGAGAAAAAATTTTGTATGAGATTGCTTTTATTGAATCGGCGTTAGATGATCCTGAACATATTCAACTGGATGGTTATGGGGAAAAGCTGATGCCAGAGATTAAGAAAATGGAACAGGAACTTTTAAAATTGATTCGTTCTTCTTCCAGTGGACGGGTAATCTCTGAAGGTATAAAAACCGTAATTATTGGAAAACCAAATGCGGGAAAATCTTCTCTGATGAATGTTTTAGTGGGAGAGGACCGGGCCATTGTCACGGATATTGCCGGGACTACCAGAGATATTCTGGAAGAACATATTAATCTTCAGGGAATCAGCCTTCATATAATTGATACAGCAGGAATTCGAAATACGAATGATCTTGTGGAAAAAATTGGTGTGGATAGGGCGATGGAGGCAGCAAAGGATGCTGATTTGATTATTTATGTGGTGGATGGTTCCAGAGCTCTGGATGAAAATGATTTTAAAATCATGGAATTTATTAAAGACAGAAAGGCTATTGTGCTTTTAAATAAAAGTGATCTTAAAGCAATTGTTTCTATTGAAGAAATTACGAATAAAACGGGGCATCAGGTTTTTTTAATTTCTGCTAAAGAGGAAACAGGAATTGACAGGCTGGAAGAAAAAATCAAGTCCCTGTTCTATGAAGGAGAAATTGATTTTAATAACCAGATATTAATAACTAACATGCGTCATAGAGAGGCGCTCAGAGAAGCATTGGAAAGTATTCAAATGGTGAAAAAGAGTATTGAAGATGGAATGCCGGAAGATTTTTTTTCTATTGATTTGATGAATGCTTATGAAAAATTGGGTTTGATTATAGGTGAATCTGTGGAGGAAGATCTGATTAATGAAATTTTCAGTAAGTTCTGTATGGGAAAATAGCAGGAGATGAGGAGTAAATCATGCCTTTTGTAGATGAAACTTACGATATCGTGGTTGTCGGAGCTGGTCATGCAGGTTGTGAAGCAGCGTTGGCGGCTGCCAGGCTTGGATTCGAGACTATCATGTTTACAGTTAGTGTGGACAGTATTGCTTTAATGCCGTGTAATCCCAATATCGGCGGAACTTCCAAGGGACATTTGGTGAGAGAATTAGATGCTCTTGGCGGGGAAATGGGGAAAAATATTGATAAAACCTTTATTCAATCTAAGATGCTGAATGAATCTAAGGGTCCTGCTGTTCATTCCCTTCGGGCTCAGGCGGATAAACAGGATTATACAAAAGAAATGCGCCATGTTTTGGAAAATACAGATCATTTAACGGTGCGACAGGCGGAAATATCCGAACTTTTAACAGAAGTTATAGTAAATTCTGATGATTCAAGAAAAAAGAGGCGAATTATTGGAGTAAAAGCTTTTTCTGGTGCGGTATATCATTGCAGGGCTGTGGTCCTGGCGACGGGAGTGTATCTTAAAGCGAGATGTGTATATGGTGATGTGAGTAATGCCACAGGCCCAAATGGGCTCCAGGCGGCCAATTATCTTTCAGATTCTTTAAAAGCCAATGGAATTGAAATGTTCCGGTTTAAAACAGGAACTCCCGCCAGAGTGGATAGAAGATCTATTGATTTTTCTAAAATGGAGGAACAGTTTGGTGATAAAAAAATTGTGCCTTTTTCTTTTTCAACAGATCCGGAATCCATACAGAAGGAACAGGTTTCCTGTTGGCTGACATATACCAATGAAAATACACATAAAATTATTCGCGAGAATCTGGATAGATCTCCTCTATTTTCAGGTGCCATTGAGGGAACAGGTCCAAGATATTGTCCATCCATTGAAGATAAGGTAGTAAAATTTCCTGATAAGGACAGACATCAGGTATTTGTGGAACCTGAGGGACTTTATACTAACGAAATGTATTTGGGCGGAATGTCCAGTTCATTGCCAGAGGATGTTCAATATGCCATGTACCGGACAGTGCCTGGTCTGGAACATGTAAAGATTGTACGGAATGCTTATGCCATTGAATATGACTGCATCAATCCCAGACAGTTGAATGCCTCTTTGGAATTTAAGCAGATTGATGGACTTTTTTCTGGCGGACAGTTTAATGGAAGTTCTGGATATGAGGAAGCTGCAGTCCAGGGATTTATGGCCGGAGTCAATGCAGCAAGAAAATTGCAGGGAAAAGATCCTGTAATTCTGGACCGTTCCCAGGCATATATTGGTGTATTGATTGACGATCTTGTAACGAAGGAAAATCATGAGCCTTACCGTATGATGACTTCCAGAGCTGAATATCGTCTGCTGTTGAGACAGGATAATGCGGATTTGAGACTTAGAAAAATCGGATATGAAATTGGTTTGGTTGGTGAAAAAGAATATCAGTATATTTTATGGATGGAACAGGCAATTGAAAAAGAGGTATCCCGTCTGGAAAAGAAAGTTGTTGGAGCTAATGAAACTGTACAGGAGTTTTTGAAGTTACATAATAGTACACTTCTGAAATCGGGGACTACTTTAGCAGAGCTTGTAAAAAGACCAGAGCTTTCCTATGAAAAATTAAGAGAGTTGGACGAAGAACGTCCGGAGCTTCCAGAAGATGTAAAAAAACAGGTTGACATAAATCTAAAATATGCTGGATATATTAAGCGGCAGATGCAGCAGGTTATTCAATTTAAAAAACTCGAAAAGAAAAAATTGCCGGAAAATTTTGATTATTCTATTGTGCAGAGCCTTCGCTTGGAGGCGGTACAGAAACTTAATTTATACCAGCCATTGAATATTGGACAGGCATCTAGAATTTCAGGTGTTTCTCCTGCAGATATTTCTGTATTAATGGTGTATTTGGAACAAGTGAGAAGACAGTGATTACTCTTTTCGTATGGAATGGTGAAAATATGACAGAGATGTTTGAAACTCTTTTGGATCAGGGATGTGAAGGGATTCCTCTCACCCTTTCCAGAGAACAAAAAGAACAATTTTATAAATACTATGAGCTTTTAATCCAGTGGAATCAGGTGATGAATTTAACGGCCATCACGGAAGTTTCGGATGTAATTACAAAACATTTTGTTGATAGTCTGCTTTTAATTCGGGTAATTTCTGAAGCTGAAATATCGTCGTATCGTTGCATTGATGTGGGCACTGGAGCCGGATTTCCGGGTATTCCCCTTAAAATAGTTTTTCCGGGTCTTCAGATTACACTTCTGGATTCACTTAATAAGAGAGTTGCTTTTTTAAATGAAGTGATTAAAATACTTGAACTTACGGAAATTTTTGCAGTTCATGGAAGGGCTGAGGATTTAGGCAGGAATATGAAATACAGGGAGCAGTATGATCTCTGTGTATCCAGAGCAGTTGCTAATTTGTCTACTCTTTCAGAATATTGTATTCCCTTTGTGAAAAAAGGTGGTTTTTTCATTTCATATAAGTCTGGGAAAGCAGAGGATGAAATTATGAATGCAAGAATTGCTGTGAAAAAACTTGGAGGTGAAATAGAACCTGTTATTTCTTTACTTTTACCGGGAACGGATGTGGAAAGAATCTTTGTTCCTATTAAAAAAGTTGAAGTAACTTCTAAAAAATATCCGAGGAAAGCCGGAATGCCCTCAAAAGAGCCTTTAAAATAAAAAAAGCCAAATTTCTGACCCGATGTCGGAAATTTGGCTTTTTGCGTAACTGTGCAATACTTTTACAGTTTCAGGTTTATTTTTCAATTAATGTAGTAAATGTATTTGTCTTGTTGGAGCAGACTTAGTACAGAACCGTTGAACAGTTACCTTTTTATTCAACTAAAAAACATGGTTATAATGTTGGATACTTCAGTTGGTTTTTCCAGTTGTGGTAAATGTTTGGTGTTCGGTATTGTGGAAAACTCAATGGAAGGATTGCAAAGAGTATATTCTTTAATAACATGGTCTGCTTTCGGTTCTGCAGCTCCACATAAAATATAGATGCTATTGTTGATTTTTTCCAGAGACCGACTGATATTACATTTTGTGTAATTACACAATACACTGGAGTATATAGCCTTTGGTGAATCTCCAAGGTGTGCGGCTTCGAAATATTTATCAATATAAGATTGTTTCACGTCATAGAGGTTATAAAAATATTTTTCCTTAAATGTATTTTCAATAATATTTCTGGCAACGCCTGTATGATATAATAGAGTTCCAAGGATGGGCATGTCCAGAATCAGTTTATAAAATTTTGCAGATTTTCCTGGAATCTGAGAGCAGGAAGTAAAACTTTCCGGGTTAATGAACATGATTTTTTCAAATAAATCTGGATTATATCCGCAAGCCATAGTCACCAGAGAAGAGGAGGAGCCAGATGTAATGACATTTGTGCGGTGACCAATTTCTGATTTTATAAAGTCATTGATCAATTGAACATAAAGAAAATTTGTGTAGGTTAAATTTGGCTTTTCTGAACGACCACATCCTAGAAGGTCAATGGTATAAATGGTATACTGATCTTTTAATTGTGAAATCAGGTTCTCCCATTCACATCCACTGGAAATACTTTCCAAGTCATGAATTAGAAGCAGGGGTTTTCCATTTCCGATTTTTGTATAGTGAATATTTCCAAGACGCCATTTATAACAATGGGGTTCCTGTACGAATAAAAAATTTTTGGAAATAGCTGTCATTTTAATATATTTATTAATTAAGGCGGTACCCGCAGCAGTCGCGGAAGATAATAAAATAGCTGTAATAATTTTGTTTTTGGCTTTCATAAATTTGAACCTCCAAAAATGATGTTGCCTGTTGTTTCTATATTTATTATAATATAATTATCCCCTGAATGACAATATTATTATGAAAAAAGTAAGAAGTTTTAAATGTTTCACGTGAAACATTTTGCACATATTGGATGTGAATTGCAGATATGTTGTGGAATGAGATAGTCGACTTTCATTTATGGTAGTGCCTTAAGCAGGGCATGGGGGTTTACTATGAAAGCTCAGCGCTCCGACGCTGGGCTGTGCGAAAACGGGGTCACGAAGTGACATCTTCCTTATCCGTTTTCTGCACATCCGCCGGAGGCTCATAGGACCCCCCTTTCATGCACGGTGGTGCCACACAGGCAGGGCATGGGGGTTTACTATGAAAGTTCAGCGCTCCGCCGCTGAGCTGTGCGAAAACGGGGTCACGAAGTGACATCTTCCACTCCCGTTTTTTGCACATCCCCCCGGAGGGTTCATAGGAAACCCCACTTTCATTCATGGTGGTGCCTTAAGCAGGGCATGGGAGTTTACTATGAAAGTCCCTGACGACGGCCATGGATGTGCCATATTTGCATGAGAAAGTTCACGGATATCAGACAGACAAGTCGATTTAAACAAAAAACATGTGAATAAAGAGGGCAGAGTGATTTGTGAATATAGGCGGCAATTGTGGAAGCACAGAGTGCGGAGCAACTGACTTTTATATATGGTGACGCTTGCATTAGCAGGCATAGGGCTTTACTATGATACCGTAGCCTTCTGTCGATAACTATGTGAAAACAGGTCCATGAAATGACATCCTCCATATTCTTTTTCTGCACATCCGCCGGAGGTTCATAGCAAATCACCGTTCTTACGAGATTGTGCTATATAAGTGGGATATAGGGCTTACTGATGAAGAAGGTATTGACAGGTATCCGTGAAACGGCGTATGCTTGCATATAGAGTCTCATGAATATTGGGCGGGTAAGTGTTTATATAAACAAAAAAGCAAATGAAGAGAGCAGAGTGATTTACGAATATAGGTGGCAGTTGCGAAAACACAGAGTGTGGAGCAACTGATTTTTATGTATAGTGCCATCTGCATCAGCAGGCATATCTGGTATTATAAAAGTCCGGGGTAGCAGCTTAAAATAATTTATGTTCTCATAGGTTAATTCACAAATTTCTGACAGGTAAACTGATATGAAAAAGCAATGTGACAGTCATGATTATAAATACTGGAACTATTTGTATGTATAAAAGGTGAGAGATATTTTTTTTATCCGTGGGATTGTTTGTATCAGTAGAAATCTTTCTTTAGAAAGGAAAAAGATATGGAAGTGTGTAGAATTATTGAAAAAGATCGGAATCTTGTGAATGATTTTATTATGAATCATTGGTATAGTACAAAGATGATTATACGGGGAAAGGAAATTGATATGACATCTGTGGATGGCTTTTACATCTTAAGTGAAGGTAATATTATAGGTTTAATTACTTATCTGATTGATGAAAAAAGTAGTGTGATGGAAATTACATCTTTGGACAGTATTAAAGAAAATCAGGGAATTGGAACCATGTTGATTAATCGTGTCATTGAAGAAGCAAAAGAATGCAATGTAAAAAAAATTGTTTTGATTACAACTAACGATAATATTAATGCATTGAAATTTTATCAAAAAAGAGGATTTGATATGGTTCATTTATTCCATAATGCCCTGGATGTTTCAAGAAAACTGAAGCCAGAAATTCCTTTAATTGGTCAAAACTCTATTCCCCTTATGCATGAAATTGAATTTGAAATGATTATGTGATGTAAGAATTTAGAGATTATGTAATTGTATATATGTAAGTATATGACTTCAGGACCAGAAAACATAGAAATAAAATTATTTTATTAAAAAATAAGTACCCTTTCATAAAGAAATTTGGTGTCTTTTTAATTTGAATCAGTGTAGAATGGGTTAATATTTCATTTTTTATTAAAGGCTTTATTAGAAAATTTATTCTGTATTTGCTGGTACTGCCTTTCGGAAATTCTGATGAATTTAGCACTTGCTCTTTGCGCCAGTGCTGTATTGCCATCAGTCAACGATGCACCGTATGCCTCCTTCTTTCGTCTTACTCTGATACAAATATCAGGCATTGCTATTCATTGTTATTTCCGCAAGGCAGAACTAGTTTTGGCTTTGTTGTTGACACTGAACTTAGAAAAGATTGTTTATAATATAGTCATGGATAAATGATATATTGTTTATCTTTTTATGAGTATTGTATATGGTGTACAATCTGTTAAATATATGGATGTGAGTGATTATTTATCAAAGATAGTCATATGGGCAGAATAATGAAAGAAAATGCCAAACAGATGTCTGTCAAAATTTATTGATTTGCGAAATTAAATTTTTCTATGTCAGAGAACTGATGTCTATATTTATCAGGAATTTATATATGAAAAAGGTCATCGAAAATAAGGAATGAAAGATTTTTGATTTATGAAAATATATTCTGTAAAGTATTTCATTTGCGAGCTTTCTAAATTAAATAGTTATTTCTATTATATCGGGTTATCTGTCTGAACTAAAAAATTAATTATGATGGTTCGCCTTTACATAAATTCAGACCCAAAATATGTTAAAAATCTGTTTTTATAAACGGCTTTTAATCCTTTAGGTAAAACTCTACATACTTTTTGTTTGCGATATGTAAGTAAGAAGAGGAGGCTGTACCTGATTCAAATTGATTGACCGGGAACATTTTCAATCGATGATATTTAACTTCTCATTGAAAGGATATTTTCACTATACTGTATTTGGAGCGCATTTGTTAAAATTATAAGATTTGGATGCTTTCTTATTTAATAGCTTATTTTATGGTAATTGTGTAATTTGCAAAATGTTTCACGTGAAACATTATTATTTTTCTCATTGGAAACCATAGGAAAATAATAAAAAGTATGATATACTTATTTTCGGTTACCATTATAAAAGTGCTAAATAATGTTTTGACCTGTGGAAAGGGATATATATGGGACGTATTATAGCAATTACAAATCAAAAAGGCGGCGTTGGAAAAACGACGACGGCGATTAATTTGTCAGCTTGCCTTGCAGAGGCAGGCCAAAGAGTATTGGCCGTGGATTTTGATCCACAGGGAAATACCACGAGTGGTCTGGGATTGGAAAAGGGTAATATTGATAATACAGTTTATGAACTTCTTATGGGAGAATGTACAGTAGAACAGTGTATTGTTCCCAGTATACAGGAATACCTGGATGTGATGCCATCAGATGTGGATTTGTCCGGAGCGGAAATTGAGCTTTTAGATGTAGAAAATAAGGAAAGTATTTTAAAAAAACATCTTAAATTTCTTGAAGAAAAATATGATTTTATTATTATTGATTGCCCTCCCTCTCTAAGTCTTTTAACCATAAATGCCTTGACTGCAGCTAATACAGTTTTGGTTCCCATTCAATGTGAATATTATGCTCTTGAAGGACTAAGCCAGGTATTAAAAACGGTAAATCTAGTTCAGAAAAAGTTGAATCCGAATTTAGAAATTGAAGGTGTTGTATTTACCATGTATGATTCCAGAACGAATTTGTCTTTGGAAGTAGTGGAAAATGTAAAAGAACATTTAAATGAGAATATATACAAGACCATTATTCCAAGAAATGTTCGCCTTGCAGAGGCACCCAGCTATGGAATGCCCATTAATATATATGATAGTAGGTCATCAGGAGCAGAGAATTACCGACTTCTGGCTGCAGAAGTTATCAGCAGAGGAGAAGAATTATAATGGCAAAAAGAGGATTAGGAAAAGGGCTTGGGGCTTTTTTTGGAGAGGAAGTAACAAAAGAAGAAGAATATTCTATCAGCAATGAGCAGAAAAAAGTGGGAGGCGCTGAACTCAACGATTCTTCCATCGAAAATGGCCTGAAGGGGAGTACAAAAGAAAAGGTCATTGTGGAAAAAATTATAGAAAAGCCAATAGAACAGAAAATAAAAATTTCTTTAATTGAGCCTAATACTACTCAGCCCAGAAAGATATTTGATGAGGAGTCTCTATATGAGCTGGCTAATTCTATTAAAGCTTATGGTATTCTTCAGCCATTAATCGTACAGAAGAAAGAGGACCATTATGAGATTATTGCCGGAGAACGCCGTTGGAGAGCTGCGAAGCTGGCAGGACTTGTGGAAGTTCCTGTAATTATTCGCGAATATGACAGACAGCAAACAATGGAAATTGCTTTAATTGAAAATGTTCAACGTGCAGATCTGAATCCTATTGAAGAAGCAATGGCTTATCAACAGTTGATTCAGGAATTCCATTTAACACAGGAAGAAATTGCATTGCGGGTTTCTAAGAATCGTGCGACAATTACTAACAGCATGCGTTTGCTTAAATTAGATCAAAGAGTTCAGCAAATGGTGGCAGAAGGACAAATTTCCAATGGCCATGCCCGTGCGCTTTTGGGGTTAGAAGATAAGGAACAACAGCATCAGATAGCAGAAAAAATTGTCAAGGAAAATTTGAGCGTTCGTGATGTAGAAAAACTCGTAAAAATGATGAATCGCCCGGAAAGAGATAAGAATCCTAAAAAAGAGGAAGAGAATCTTAGTTTGGTTTATCAACAGATTGAAGATAAATTGAAATCAATTATGGGAACCAAAGTCATCGTTAATCGAAAAGATAAGAATAAAGGCAGAATTGAAATTGAATATTATTCTCAGGAAGAGTTGGAACGTCTCATAGAAATGATGGAGTCTATTCGGGGGTAGTGATTTCAGTACCTTGATGACTGGGAAGGAAGGACATAAGAACAAAAATATGGAAAATAGTATTTTAAATAATCTTCCGATTGATCCAATGATACTAATTTTAGGATTTTCAATACTGTCGTTGGTTCTATTAATTGTAGTAATTGTATGCATTATTAAAATAAACAAATTGTACCGGCGCTATGATATGTTTATGAGAGGGAAAGATGCTGAAACGTTGGAAGATACTTTAATCGAAATTTTAGAAGAGCTGAAAGAGCTTCATTCTAAGGACAGGGCAAATAAAGATACAATGAAAGTGTTATCCAAACAGGTAAAAGATTCATTTCAGAAATTTGGTTTTGTAAAATATAATGCTTTTAAGGGTATGGGGGGAAACTTAAGTTTTGTTTTGGCTATGTTGAATGATAATAATTCAGGTTTTGTTCTGGATGCTGTTCATAGCCGTGAGGGGTGCTATTTGTATTTAAAGGAAGTAGAAGAGGGAGCAACTGAGGTACTTTTGGGAAGTGAGGAGCAGGAAGCTCTGGAGCAGGCATTGGGATATGTGAAGCGCCCGCCTTTAGCTGATATTCCGCCCAAACGAGTACAGGAGGAGAAGAAAAGATCACTTGGGTCTGGAGAACAGTCCATAGAGATTCCAAACAGTGAGAGACGGAAAAGTGAAAAAATGAAAGAGCTCAGAAAGCGACAAAGAGAAGCTGTGGTATCCGAAGGAACAATTTCAGAGGATAAAATGGTGAAAAATTCAGATGAGGCCAGAGGAGAATATTAATCTATATGCACAAATACTTGCGTACAGTAGGTTTCAGTATGTACCAGAAGAAAAAAGATATTAAATCACTTATGGATTTACTGGAAAAACAAACCACTTTTACGAGATGTGTCCAGTTAGATGAGGAAACCAATATATGTGAAATGCGGACAGAGGTGACCCCGGGAATTGGAATTTCTATGGTGGGAGAGTTGAATGAGGAAGGAAATTTTGAGCGAGAATTTTACTTTCCTTATCTGATCGGCGATCAGGAAGGTACGAAAGCAGAATGTACCATTCAGCGTCATGCAGAAAAGGAAACTTATGGTGGAATGGTGGATGAAACCTGTGTGGGAATTTCCCTGATCTTTTATGTTCAGAATTTTTTGGATTACAGGGAAAAAAAGATTCAGAAAAATGAAACATTCCGAATTCGTTCTGTGAATTTTTCCGGATTGTCCACGGCTGGAAAAATTCTTCTTCCTATAAAAAAGACATTGAAGCAGATTCAGATGGCACAAGTTGCAGCGAAGGACAGAATCAGATTAATTGAAGCAGCAAAAAAAGGAGATGAAGATGCAATGGAGTCTTTGACCATCGAGGATATAGATCTGTATTCTAAAATTTCCAGACGCGCTATGAAGGAAGATTTGTATTCCATTGTTGATTCCTGCTTTATGCCTAGTGGAATTGAATGTGATCAATACTCAATTATTGGAGAAATAAAAAAAATTAAAACCGTTAAAAATATATATACAAAAGAAATAATTTATGTAATGGAGCTGGAAAGTAACGATTTGACTTTCCCGATTTGTATTAATAGTAAAGATTTGTTAGGGGAACCAGAAATTGGACGCAGATTTAAAGGACAAATATGGATGCAGGGAATTCTTAATTTTGAGGAAATATCTAAAGTTACTTTTACTTGACTTTCTTTACAGGGTTTGCTAATATAATGTACGGAGCTTTTGTTTTGGAAATTGTTTTCTCAATTTTCGAAAACTAATTAGGGAAACGAATGTTTTTCCAATAAAATCAGGAAAGTTTTATAAATGTCTCTGTAGCTCAGCAGGATAGAGCGTTCGCCTCCTAAGCGAAAGGCCGTGGGTTCGAATCCCGCCAGAGACGCCAGCAAACACGCCGAAAACCATTGATTTATCAAGGTTTTCGGCTTTCTTTATCTTTACTGCTTTCTTGCTTCTTGCAGTAAAAAATTTCTCACAGCCATGAAAATGTTTGTGATTAACTGAATTCCTTTGCTGGTAAAAGTTGAAAGAATATGTGATCTGCTTAACGGAATTCATCACAATATTTACTATTATTCTGGATGAAGATTATGAGAGGTGAGAAAGGGAATGATGAAAAATAAACGAAGAAAACATATCACACTGTTAATAGTGTTTCTATTGATTTTCTTTCTTTGCAAAAGTTGTTGTGATATTTTATTTGTTTCCGATTGGGAGAGCTATACTTCGCCACAGGGTACAAACACGGTTATTGTGGAGTATGACCATGTATGCCGGCCGTATGTTTACAAAAAGACATGGTTTGGAAAAAAGCATATATGGACTTATCCGGGCAGTGGTTTTATGGAAACCGTATCTTTTGGCGTGGAATGGTTGTCGGAGGATGAAATCAAAATGACATATGATGATCTGAAGGATGAATATGATGAAGTATTCTTTATTACAATACCATAATTGGCACATCCAGAGAGGAAGCCCGCAGGTTCGCCAGAAAACTAGAGATCCATTATACTCCCAAACATGGGAGTTGGTTAAATATTGCAGAAATAGAACTTAATGTAATGACACGCCAGGGCCTGTCGTGAAGGATTGAGGACATGAATTCCCTCCACCGGGAGCTGGCGGCATGGGAGAGTGACCGCAATGAACATGCAGCTTGTATCCAATGGCAGTTCACTACTGACAAAGCCAGAACTAAGTTGGTGTCACTCTATCCAAAATTTGTGTGTTTTTCTGTTATTTATACTGATTATAGAGATTAGGGTCAGATTAAATATAAACAAGACAGTATACTTGTGTGCTGTCAACTTTACATTTAGTTTAACTTTAATACCAATAATTGTTATATAATAAAACTTTTTATGATTTGTGGTTAAACTAAATATAATCAAGACATTACACTTGTGAACTGATACATTCACATAATTCGTCAAATGACTTGCCTGAATTTCCATTTGCTGTGTTAACTTTACTTAACGATGGTATCGCATCGCCTCGTTCAGCTACCTTGCAAGGTGAAAATTCATTCCACGACATATGATTGAAAATGAGCGTATAAGCACATTATCCATTGTTCCGATATACCGTTGGCGTTACATCATAGAGCTGACGGAATGATTTGGTAAAATAGCTCATGTCCGAAAATCCACAGGATGCCGCAATTCCTGATATACTCTTTTCTGTATGACGGAGCATATCAGCAGCATGCTGGAGGCGGCGTTCCTTTAGAAAGCGGATTGGTGACACACCGATGCTGCGCCGGAAACAGCGCATGCATTCAGTTGTGCTGATACAGGCGCTTTCTGAAATTTGTTCCAGTGTCAGTTCTTCCGCATAATGCTCTTCCAGGAAAGAGAGCATAGCTTTCATGCGCTCCATATCCCGTCCTTCCTGTTCTGAAAGGTGATATTCTTTCTCTAAAGGCGAACTGGAAAGTCTTGCGGTAAATTTGGTCAGCAGATAACGGATATCATTTTCATACCCGGCATTCTGATTTTCCTGTATCTGCCACAGATGGGAAAAGAATGCCGGGAAATTGTTATTGTTTCTAATGGGAAACGGAACTATTTGAGGAAAATCCGGCTCCCCAAGAGGCTGAATGCAATGAAGCCAGAAGATACTGTCCATGCTGCCAATCAGTCGTGGATGGAATACGACAGAGCGGTATTCACAGGGGACGTCATCTGCCTTCCATATGTTGTGCAAAGCACCTGCCTTGATAAAACATCCTTCTTTAGCTGTCAGTGTGACAGAAGTTCCTCCGGCGCCTGCTACAATGGTGCCATGATGAATCAGAATCAATTCCAACTCGTCATGCCAGTGCCAAATTACGGTGTTGCTGACAAGATCACCATGATAAAACGCCACGGGAAAAGCGGTATGTCCATGTCGTTCCAGCTGTCGTTCATTTTTATCTGTCGTAACATTAAGCCGTAGATCCTGCACAATGGTATCCTCCTTTGTTTGCCCGAATCGTCATAGTATATTGGTGATTTTATTCTACCCAAAACATCTTGGTGGTGATATTATACCAGTATTAAAGAAACAGATCCAGAAAAATCTATCTTCGGAGGTGCTATATGGAAAAATCAGGTAACAGCTCAGGGGGTACATCAGCCCCATCATGTGCATTTAGAATTTTTGAATACATACTACCAGTTCGGCAGCGGACTTTTATGGCGATGCTTGCCGGTATCGGAATTATGGGAATTGGCGTTGCGCTGTTTAAACTGTCTCTCATGGGAAATGATCCGCATACAGCCTTGATGATAGCGATTGGAGACCGGCTGGGGGTGGACTTTTCCTTTGTTTTATTTATAGTGAACTGCCTCTGGTTTTTTGTGGAATGGTGTTCAGGCAGGAACTTGATTGGAATTGGGACTTTTATAAACTGGTTCTTTGTGGGGCCACTGGCCTCCATCTGTGAAAGGGCAGTATTATCTGTCTGGGGCGTCCCGGCAGGGTTGGATGCAAGAATATGGCTTATGATGGCAGGAGTGATAACTTTGAGTCTGGCCTGTGCTCTGTATCAGACAGCGGACATGGGTGTGGCCCCTTATGATTCTCTATCCATCATTATTTCCCGTAAAAGCAGAATGCCGTATTTACGATGCAGGATGCTGACGGATTCTCTCTGTGCACTTACAGCGTTTTTGCTGGGCGGACTTATCGGAGTGGGAACATTGGTTTGTGCCTTGGGCCTGGGACCGTTTATTACTTTCTTTTCAAAAAAAGTGGCACGGCGCATTATCCCGGTGTCTGAAAAAATATAACTTCATCCTGACAGGATAATCCTGCCAAACAGACATATTGTTTATAAAATATTTAATTCTGATATTGCTTTTTATTTAGTATGGAGTATTAGAATTACCATATCAGAAGGAAAGCGGCAGGATTTAAAAAATGTTTCTCTTATTTAGATATATTGTGGTTCCTGCGAAATGCAGTATAATAACAGTAGTATTTGGAACCAAAAGATTTGCTGTCTGTATATTGCGGCAATTGTGGAAAAAACCGGATGTAAATAAGGCGGGACAGGAAATCAGAAACCTTTCTTTTCGGCTTGTGGGTTTTGGGAGATACGGGAATGAGAATAAAAACAGTAAAAAGACGGATATTTTTGTCAAATACCTTGATGGTGCTTGTGACACTGGTTATTTTCCTGATAATCAATGCGTTGGTAATTAAAGTATATGCAGAATCTATTGAGCACGAATTTAAAGCTGCCGTTGAGAAAGAAGTGGATGAAGACGGGCTGGAGGAACTGGTGGAGGGATTCACCATACGCAAAAAAGAATTTATTCTTCTGTTTTTGGCTGATGGAGCCCTATGTATCACCGGATTGCTTTTTGTAAGCCAGATTTTTACGAAAAGCCTGACAGATCACATTATGGAACCTTTGGATGTTTTATCAGAAGGGGCGGCGCGAATCAGGGAAAATAATTTAACACAGGATATTGAATACAGCGGGGAGGAAGAATTTGAAAATGTCTGCCATACTTTTAATGAGATGCGTAGATCTATTCTGGGAGAGCAGGAAAAGAATCAGCGATATGAGAAAGCCAGAACCGATATGATTGCTGGGATTTCTCATGATTTGCGTACGCCCCTTACCGCAATCAGGGGAACGCTCAAGGGTTTGATTGACGGTATAGCCTCCACACCGGAACGTCAGAGGAAATTTCTGGAAACGGCTTATCAGAGAACGAAGGATATGGATGTGCTGCTGAACCAGTTATTTTATCTTTCAAAGCTGGAAACCGGAAATATGCCGTTGGATATGAGAAGTATAGATATTGCCGATTTTATTGGGAGCTATGTAAAAGGGAAACAGGCAATTTTGGAAAATGAACCGATAGAAATTATGGTTGATTTGGAAGTAACGGAGGGGAACACGGTTGCGGATCCGGAACAGCTTCAGCGTATTTTTGATAATCTTTTGGAGAACAGCAGGAAATATGGGGGAGTTACTTTATTAAAAATCAGGATTTCTCTGAAACAAACGAAAAAAGGTTTTTGCATTTGCTTTTCAGACAATGGGGAAGGGGTGCCGGAAGACAAGCTGCCTTACATTTTTGAAGAATTTTATCGAGGAGATGAATCCAGAAATAAAAAGGAGGGAAATGGACTTGGACTTTATATTGTGAAATTTCTGATAGAGGCCATGGGCGGCAGCGTTTGGGCAGAAAATGCGGACGAACTTGCCATATATATGGAGCTGCCAGAGGGAGGAAATAGGAATGTCAGATAAAAAACGTATACTGATTGTAGAAGACGATGAGGATATCGGCATGGTAGAAGAAGCTTATCTGGAGGCGGCAGGCTTTGATACGTTTATTGTGTCAGACGGCACAAAAGTTTCCGCTTTGCTTCAAAAGGAATCATTTGATCTGGTTTTGCTGGATTTGATGCTGCCGGGGAAAAGTGGTTACGAGGTATGCAGAGAGATACGGGATATGGTGGACATTCCCATTCTTATGGTAACGGCAAGGACGGAATCCATAGATAAAATATTGGGCCTGGGAATGGGGGCGGATGATTACATTGGCAAGCCCTTTGATCCAACGGAGCTGGTAGCGAGAGTCCTTGCAAATATAAGACAGCATGACCGGCTGTTAAGGAAGCTGCCGGAAGAAAATACACAGGAGATACGGATTGCTGATTTACGTATTCTTGTCAACAGCTGGAAGGTATATAAAGGAGATAAAGAAATTCGGCTCCCCAACCGGGAATTTGAACTGTTAAAATTTCTCGCGCTGAATCCCAATATTGTGTTTTCAAAGGAACAGCTATTTGAAAAAATATGGGGCTATCATTATGTCGGGGACAGCGCAACGGTGATGGTACATATTAACCGGATTCGTGAAAAGATTGAAGACGACAGTAAAAACCCGAAAATACTGGAAACAGTATGGGGAGCAGGGTATCGCCTGAATAAATAATTTATCTGGAGGATGAAATTATGTGGATGCTTTATGCAATAGGCTCTTCCTTTTTTGCAGGAATTACGGCAGTTCTTGCAAAATGTGGAATCCGGAAAACAGATTCCGATGTCGCTACTGCGATTCGTACGGTTGTGGTATTCCTGTTTTCCTGGCTGATAGTATTGATTACGGGTACATGGACAGGAACGGATGGAATACAAGGAAAAACTGTTTTGTTCCTCATATTATCCGGCCTTTCCACCGGAGCGTCCTGGTTATGTTACTTTCATGCACTGCAAAAGGGAGACATCAGTAAGGTGGTGCCTATTGATAAGTCCAGCACAGTACTTACTATTTTTCTGGCCCTTATTTTTCTGCATGAAGGATTTACATGGGAAAAGGCAGTGGCAATGATTTTGATTGGACTGGGAACACTTTTAATGATTTCAAGAAAAGAGGAAACGACAGAAAAGGATCATGGAAACTGGCTGGTTTACGCGATTCTTTCCGCAGTGTTCGCCAGTTTAACAGCGATTTTAGGTAAAATCGGAATATCAGGAATAGATTCCAATTTTGGAACAGCAATCCGGACAACAGTAGTCCTGGCTATGGCATGGCTGATGGTTTTTATAAGCGGAAAGCAGGAAGAGATTAGAAAGATAGAGAAAAAAGAACTTGAGTTTATTGTGTTATCTGGTTTTGCCACCGGAGCATCCTGGATGTGTTATTACCGCGCGTTACAGGATGGTCCGGCCAGCGTGGTTGTCCCAATTGATAAATTGAGTATTCTTGTGACGATTGCTTTTTCAAGGATTGTGTTTCAGGAGAAACTAACAATGAAGGCAGCTTTGGGTGTTATCGGTATTACACTCGGTACAATATTGCTGGCAATTACTTAATAGAAGCTTCTTTTTGGAACAATATAAGGAATTTAAAGTAACTATTCAATAGGTCTGTGCAGAGTCTGCCCCAGCGGAACGAGGGCATTTACTGCACTGACTGTAAGAGATCCTGGGCCGGAAGGAAAAAATCCCATCGGTGGAGCCGATTTTAAATGGATTTTTGTCCGTAACTGTGAGGGTACTGAATAGTTACAAATTTAAGAAGTATTTAGAAAATCCCCTCCTGTTTGTTTAATACAGACTGCTACAATAGCTGCAGAAAACAGAACAGGAGGGATTTTTATGTTACCCATCGGTCTGGCAGTTAAGTTGTTTTTTATCGGGATGATTGCGATTTCCGCCATGTTTCTTCCAGGTATATCCGGATCTACGCTGCTTTAAGTTTGAAAAATTTTCATATTGTTTCAGCCGTCATTGGAGTGGCATTGGTATCAGGAATTCAGATATTAAAAGAAAAAAGAAAGACGGCATACGCGGATAGCAAAACTTAGTTACTTTTTGTGTCTGTCTCTGTTTTCAGACATTGATTGAATTGGGAAAATCCATGTGCTCGATTATAAGTTCATGAAAATATGTGGATTGGACTATCAGAAAACAGAAGAGGGAGAATAACAGCATCTTGTATCAAACCAGCATGTATGTTAAACTGTTCTTGTTTATCGGGGTATGAAAAGTTGAATTGACAAAGGGAGTGGAAGTAAATTCGATAGGGATAAAACTCATGGCGGGGTTGGTGGTTAAATCTGTCTGGGAGAGATTTAAGCGAGGCGTTAAAGTCCGTATAAAGTATTTGTTAAATATTTTGACTGGATTTTTGATATAATGAAAGGGGATTATGCAGAAGATGTTAGAAGGAAAGAAAGCTATTTTATTTGATTTTGACGGCACATTGGTTGATTCTGTGGGAGTCTGGAATGAGGTGGACAGAAAATTAATCAAGGCGCTGGGGGGAAAGGAAGTTCAGGAGGCCAAAATCCAGGAGCAGAGAGACTCCGTCTTAAGAAAGTTCAGTACAGCCAGGAACCCCTATGAGGAATATTGCGGGTATCTTGGAGAAAAATATGGCTCTTCCATGAAGCCGGAGGAAATTGTCAGGCTGCGATATCAAATTGCCAATGAATATTTAACCGGCATCATCGACTATAAACCAGGTGCTGAAATCTTTTTAAAGAAATTAAAAGATGCAGGTTTTATTTTGGTAATTGCCACAACTACAAAGAAAACCAATATGGACATTTACCGTAGTGCCAATAAAAATATTATGGCAAAGGCGCCGCTGGAAGAATATTTTTCAAGGATTTATACAAGAGAAGATGCGAAAGAAATAAAGCCGAATCCGGAAATTTACTATCGTGTCATGGATGAGCTCAATGTAACAGCCGGGGAATGCCTTATTTTTGAAGATTCTCTGATTGGAATTGAAGCGGCCAATCGGGCAGGAATTCAGGTTGCGATTATGTATGACAAGTACTCGGATCACGAGCGGGATGAGATCAACCGGCGGGCAGATTATTGTTTTGATAACTATGGAGATGCTTTGAAAGTTATTGAAAAAGAAATATAATAGTGGGAACAAACTGTTTTACTGCCGGCCGTCAATGATAGCCGGCAGTATTTATTGTCGGTGGAGAATCGTAACAGACAATATGTAATGAGAAATTGCAACGGTTCAGATAGCCTGAGCTGTTACTACGAGAACGTTTACATCGAAGGTTTTTATCATAAATCATTGACAAAACATAGGATATCTGTTATTTTAAATACAGAACGTATGTTCGAAAAAGGGAGGGGATCGATTGAAAAAAATTATTTATTGCCTGGTTTGCCACCAGAGATTGTTTGATGCAGATGTTATGGTCAGCGGGGAGATTGAAATTAAGTGTCCAAGGTGCCGTAGAGTACAAAAGATTATTTTGCCGGAACCCGGAATAAGCAAGAAAGAAACTACTACCTAGCAATGGAACAATGTGTTACCGAATGGCAGGAGATATATTTTCGATGCAAAAATATATCTCCTGATTTTTTTGTATATTTTTTATTATGAAAGGAAGGGGTATGATGGATTATTATATCATGATGGGAAAGGAAAAGGTTATGGTAACAGAAAGTGTTTACAAAACCTGGTGTCGTGGAGAGAGAAAGGGAAGATATTTTCGGGAAGGGGATGTGGGAAACGGTGTGTTTTCTTATGATGCACTGGATACAGAAGACTTTAATGGATGCGATCTGTTTTCTGATCCGGAGCAGCTTTCCACAGAGGGAATGGCCGAAAGAAATCTTATGCTGGAACGACTTAAAAAGGTATTAATTGATTTGCCGGAAGATGAAAAAGAGCTTATTTTTAATCTTTATGTACAGGAGGAATCCCTGAGGCAGGTGTCCAGGCAAAAACATGTCCCATTATCGACACTTCAATACCGGCATAAAAAAATTTTGAAAAAATTAAAAATAAATATAGAACATAAGTTCGATTCAACGGATAAATCTTGTAACGTTACGAAGGGAACAGAAAAACAAAAAGAAAAGAGGGATTCGGAATGGGACAGGCAGTGAAGATTGTTGTAAATGTATTTTTTCTGTGCACCGTGATTCTGGCAGCGCTTTTGTTTTTGCCCCGGGCGGCAGGCATGCAGATATATGCTGTTTTAAGCAGCAGCATGGAGCCGGCTCTTCCTGTGGGAAGTATGATTTATGTCAGGCCCTGTAAGCTTCCTGAAGAAGTTCTGGAGCACGATATTATTGCTTATGAAGCTGGCGACGGCCTTGTGGTCCACAGGGTGATTCACGCGGATGGAGAAAATGGACAGTATGAAACCAAGGGTGATTTTAATAAGACAGCGGATGAAACCATGGTCTCGTTTGAAAATATCATTGGAAAAGTGAAATTTCATATTCCATTTACAGGGTTTTTCCTGATGTACATACAAAAAGGTCCTGTTCGGTATCTGCTCTTGGTGTCCGGCTCCATTTTAGTGGCGCTGGCGCTGCCTTTAAAAAAGAAGGAGGAAAATGAATATGAAAACAAAATGGAATCAGAGGGGTAAATTTCTGGCGGCTGTTGCCTTAATTGCAGTGTTCAGCATTGGCGGCATCCGTGCCTATATGACAGATCATGAGACTGCTGTCAATGAATTTACTGTGGGTAAAGTAGACTTTAATCTGTACGAATCGGCATGGGATGGAGAAGGACCGGATGGAAGCTATATCGCTTCCGATTCCAACGCTCTTGGCATAAATCAGGCAAAGAATATTTATTCCGGAAAGGTAATTAACAAGAATCCGGCTGTCAAAAATAACAGCAAAAATGATGCCTATTTCAGAATGTATGTGAGAATTCCAGTGGCCAGTGTAGTAACAGCAGACAGGAGTGGAAGAATTTTGAACGGTGGAATGGCTGTGGAAACGGATCTGTTTACCTATACGGAGAATGCCGGAACAGGCATGAGGAAGATTTCAGATTATTATGAAGGCGGGATTGCCTCAGACTCCAACGCCGGAAGAAGATATCATGTTTACGAATACGCCTATACGGGAGGCGGCTGGACCGAAATTCCGCTGCCGGCAGGACGGAATATTCCGGCGCTGTTCAACCAGGTGGTATTTGCCAATGTGATTGAAGGGCAGATAGATGGAAATCTTGAGTTCATAAAGGTAGACTTTAAGGCCATTCAGTCTGGCGGATTTACGTCTCCGTCAGAGGCATGGCTCACTTACGGAAGACAGAATCCGTAATTCAGTAACAGTTCAGCCTTGCGAAGATTCCAGGTAGCAGTTCAGTGTACATTTGAACTGCTACCTTTTATGGCCAGATATAGAGGCTTTTAATCATTATTGATGTTGTAAAAGCTCCAGGAGCTCTCCGCCGGGCCCTGTGAAGAAAATATTCCGGATTCCACCGAAAATTGGCATAGTCATGGGGGTTTCTGTGCGGAAGGTGGTAATGCCGCAGGTTTTAAGTTTTGCGACTGCTGCATCAATATCATCCACTTCAATGGCAATATGAGGGAACATGCCGCCTTCTGCTGTTACAGGGCTTCCATCATGGGGTTCTATGATTTCCAGAAAAAATCCCGGCATCTGTACCATTACAATATGATTGGTGCCCGCCGGTTTTTTTACATCGGCGTGGTCCGTGACAGTTCCGCCCAGGGATTCATAAAATCTGACGGAAGCTTCCAGGTCCTTTGTAAAGAGGGCAATATGGGCAAGACCGGTTAAATGCTTCATAATTATATCTCCTTAATCAAATTTTTTCTTAAAATATATTTCTGTTTTTGGATGGAGCAGAAATCTCTCGACATTCCAGTCGCCTTTTTTGTCAAACGTAACCAGCTGATATCCTGCTCTGTCATTGTAGGAAAGATAGTTACCCAGATAATCGCATCCTGTTTTTAAGGAATCGGAAGTAAATTGAGGAACGCCATAAACAGTCCCTGTGTAGCTTCCATGAACGTGGCCATTGAATAAAGCAGTGATTTTTCCACTTTTGAGGATTCTGGAGAAACGGGAACCCATAGTAAGGCCCATGGATCTGGCAGCCTCCATCACCGGATGATGCATAAGAAGAATGGTGCCTCTGGCAGCCGGCCTTAACAGAATGTCTTCCAGATAATCAAGGGCGTCATCTCCCAAAACTCCCTCCAGGCCTTTTTCATAAGAACTATCTAAAGAAACAAAACGAAAACCTTTTATGGAAAGACAGGAATAATAAGGATCTTCTGAGGGCGGTTCTTTTAAAAAGCCCTGTCGGAAAGCACCACGGATATCGTGATTTCCCATGGTGCAAAGTATGGGAACATCAGGAAGTGCAGAGCTGATCTGCTGCTTCAAATACCGATAATGGCTGGAATTTCCTTCATGGGTAAGGTCACCAGTGATCAGAATAATATCCGGATTCCGATTTTTCAAAGTTTCCAGACATTGGGGAAGCAGGTTTTCCACAAGAAGTCCCTTTTCTTTTAATAATGTGGATATCTGACTGGAATCTTCCGGGTTGTAGTGGATATCGCTTAAGTGAGCGATGGTGATTGTGTTCATAAACACCTCCCTGTATGTTTTCCTCTTTCTTATAGTATAATATCACTAAAAAGGAAACTCAATAGAAAGTTTTGAGTAACAGTTTGGGAGAGATATCTGAACTGTTACAAATTTACAAGCTACGGAAATTATGTTATACTGAAAGAGCTATGAGGCATTATATTGTATTAGATTTAGAGTGGAATCAGAGCACCGCGGGGAAGGAAACGTCTGTGGAACATCTTCCCTTTGAAATATTTGAAATTGGTGCCGTTAAACTGAATAAAAAATTTGAAAAAATATCGGAATTTCACCGCCTGATTCTTCCAACAGTGTATAAGGAGATGCACTATATTATTTCTGAGGTAACTCATGTGACAATGGAAGAGCTTCAGGCTCATGGGGAGCCTTTCAGGAAAGTCATAAGAGACTTTGTTCGCTGGTGCGGCAGTGATTATATTTTCTGCACCTGGGGATCCATGGATCTCACAGAGCTTCAGAGGAATATGGCTTATCATGGGGTGGGGAATCCCTTTAAGAACCCATTGCTGTTTTACGATGTGCAGAAGTTGTTCAGTATTTTATTTTCCGATGGGAAGACCAGGGATGCCCTTGATTATGCAGTGGACTTTTTCGGCCTTGAGGCGGATGAACCTTTTCACAGGGCGCTGATGGATGCGGAATACACAGGGCGAGTTATGAGGGAACTGGAGTTTTGGAGAGTGGTTCCGTATGTATCTGTGGACTACTACCGGGTTCCCAGAGGCCCGGAGGAAGAATTTACGCTGGAATTTCCGGACTATTCCAAATTTGTATCCAGGACCTTTGAGACGAGGGAGGAGGTCATGAGCGATAAAAAAGTCACGGATATGATTTGCTATAAGTGTCACCGGATGCTGCGGAAGAAGGTGCGCTGGTTTTCCTATGGACAAAAGTATTATCTGTGTCTGGCAGTCTGCCCGGAGCATGGTCCGGTGAAAGGAAAAATTCGCATTAAGAGGGCAGAGAATGGCGACTTATTTGCCGTAAAAACCCAAAAGCTGGTGACGGAAGAAGGGGCAGAGCTGATTGTAAAGAAAAAAGAAGAGACCAGAATCAGGCGGACTGAGAAAAGTAAAATGAAGAAACATACGGAAGCTTTTGTAAATTTGGTGTTTAAGAAGTAGATGAAATGGAAAAGGAGTTTCACCAAAAAAGCGAAACTCCTCTTTTATCTGTTATCTTCGTCGGAGACGGTCCCAGAAGCCCTGTTTTTTATATTTGTTTTTGGAACGAAGATGTTCTTCCATAATCATATCGAATTCCGTGACAGAATATCCCCACCGTTTCAGGCGGCTTTCACGGCGTTCGCGGCGAAGAGAGAGTTCTTTTTGTTTTCGATATTCCCGGTATGAAAGAATCCCAAAGACGAGGGCTCCAATAACGGCCAGAACAGCTATTACAAACAGAACTTTTTTAAGTATGGAAAAGACAGAGGATATTTTTTCAGAGGAGTTGGAAATCTGATTTTCTTTGGACTGATCCATTTGGACCGGGTCAGGAGTTTCCGTTGCTTTTGCGGTCACTTCTATGGTGGCGACCGCCCCGGAATCTCCGGAAGATTCCAGAGCCTCTATGGTTCCCGGAGTAAAACCAGGAATGGTGTTGGCCTCAAGGAAGGCCTGTCCTACCTTTATATTCCCATACATGTAATCAATGCGGGCAACAGCCGTATCAGGAGCACTTCCCTTTAAATTATAGTCTAAAGATGAGGTTACATCAGAAAAATCACCACCATTGGGAAGGGTGATGACACTTCCTTTATCAATGGAAAGGCGGGTGGATTCACCGGGAATAATTCCGGAAATGGTCAGATCATTTTCTATTTTTTGATAAGTGCTGTCTTTATCTGCAATGGCAATGGATTTGAAATTTTGAAAACCAAAATCTAAAAGTGTTCTGGTATCGGTATAGTGGGTCTGATGCCCGTTTAAAACTACGGCAACTAATCTGAGCCCGTCCCGTTCCGCACAGGTTACCAGAGTGTTGCCTGCCAGGGAGGTATATCCTGTCTTTCCTCCGATGATTCCGTCATAATAGACGGAGTCATTTTTTTTCAGCATACGATGGTGGGCGTAATACCGCCAGCCATTGGGATATTGCTGGAGCTGTCCTGCCAAAACGTCATAATATGTTGTGGAATCAATTTCCACAAAGGTAGGATTTTCAAAAGCAGCCTGTGAGATCAGTGCCATATCATAGGCAGAAGTATAATGATTTTCGTTGTTTAAGCCGCTGGGATTTGCAAAATGAGAGTTAGTACAGCCCAGGGATTCGGCTTTCCGGTTCATGAGATCTGCAAAGGCTTCGATACTGCCGGAGCAATGCTCTGCCAGAGCGTTTGCGACTTCGTTCGCGGACTGGAGTAACAGCGCGTAAAGGCAGTCCCGGACACTTAACTGGTCTCCGGTACGTGCCCCCAGGATGGTTGCACCCGGCTCCAGGGTGTTGACTGCCGTATGGGAAAAAGTGACAATATCATCCAGATCACAGTTTTCGATGATAATAAGGGCTGTGAGGATTTTTGTGATACTGGCCGGATAGTAGGATTCATTTATATTTTTACCGTACAGGACTGCTCCGGAATTGACATCCATAACGATTCCGCCGTCAGCAGAGATGGAGATGCCAGAAGGCCATTCTGCAGCAGCCCATGCTTTATCAGCTGGCAGACACCCTAAAAAAAGGGAAAGGCAGAGTAAAACGCTAAAAATTTTTTTCATATAAAAAGTCCTTATTGATTCTATTTTGAAGAAGAAAAGAAAACCGTACAGAATGCCAGAATATCCGCACTCTGTACGGCAAAGCTACGAAATCATTATAAAAGAATTTGCAGAAGAAGTAAAGAAATTTTATGATTGTTCCGGCGGGAATTTTGTATCCAGAAAAATAAATTAATTCCTAAAAATACAAGAACCAGCACAACAAATACAATGGCAATCCGAAGGGCAGTATCCATAAAAAATGGTTCCGGGACAATGTTAATGAGCATATCCGTTCTTGGATCCAGAATCCAGAGGTCATTAGTAAAGAAAATATGGTGGAAAATAATAAAATATCTGGAAAAATCCGTGGATATAATGCCAATGAGAATCAGAACCACAGTGAAAAATACTCCGGTTCCCATACAAAGGGAAGCGGGGATGGCAGTAGAAAGAATTTTTTTTCTGTCTGCCCGGGAATCCTTCCATAACCAAAGAAACACTGCACAGACAGCTATAACGAGAAGGCCAATGCGCCGGATCCATAGTCCTCCAATAAACAATGTCCGCACATCCTCCATATGTGCAATTTCACGGGCGTTGAAAAATTCCCGGTATTCTCCTCCCATGGTGGTAAATACATGGAGATCTTCCCGATTTCCCCGTAAAAATGCCATCATTTCGTCTGTTACTGTGAGAAGGTCTTCCATGGTCATTTCCGGGAGATCTTTCAGTACCTGATATTTTGTATATTCCTTCTCATAATATCCTGGCGTCCAGTAGGCAACTGCTTCCACAGCTGTGATTAAAAACACCAGCATAAAACAGAAAGCGCAGAGTATGCCAATGGCGTATAAAAACCCGGTTTTCTTGTTTCTTGTGGTTCTGCTCATTTCATAGTACTCCGTTTGATAACTTTTAACCTTGTGAATTCTTCACGGTCTTTTTCCTCCAGAGAGTTGGCAATATCGGTGACCAGAGCCTGGTAGGAGGGGATTGTAATGTTCTTTAAAGCATTGGCCCGCTTCTGTGTTTTTTTGATGCTTTCAGCCAGGCGATAGGCAGATGTTTCCGTCATGGAAAGTCTGGCAGTCAGTTCTTTGACCCGCTCAAAAGCCAGACAGGCCTCGTCCAGAGAATCACTGGTGCTGTAAAAAGAGTAAGGCGGCCGCTCTTTTTCCTTTTTTTCATACTCCACCAGAGGAATTTCTGTCCCCATGATGCTTCGTACCTTAATCCTTATGGAATCCTCCACCGGAACGGAATCGGCAATTTCTTCAACAAACCGGATTCCCAGCTCGATGTTGGCTTTTTGAAGGGCCTGATAGGCAGCAGTGAAGGTGGCATCAATTTGTGACTGGATTTCCCTTGCCTGATCGATGAGTCCCATGAGTTCCCTGAGCAGGATATTTCGCTTTTTGTCCATAAGCTCATATCCCTGGGTGGCCAGAGCCAGGGAGTTTTTTGCAAGAATCAGATTGCCTTTGGTGGGAAATGTATTAGGGTTCATAAGATTCCCTCCTTATGAGGCATGATAATACTGGTCCAGAATTTTCGTGTCAATCCGGTCAAGCTCTTCTCTTGGAAGGAGTCCTAAAAGTTCCCACCCAATTTTTAATGTATCAAAAATAGTGCGGTTGTCATGGATATCCTGACCAACAAATCGGTGCTCAAATTCTTTGCCGAATTCAAGATATTTCTTATCCAACGGAGAAAGCTCATCCTCTCCGATTACAGAGGCTAAAGCCCTTGCATCCCCCACCCTGGCATAACAGGAGAAAAGCTGGTTCGCCACATCCTGATGGTCTTTTCGGGTAAAGCCTTCGCCGATCCCATCTTTCATGAGTCTTGACAGGGAAGGAAGAACGCTTATGGGCGGGTATATCGACTGGCCATGAAGAGTACGGTCCAGAACAATCTGTCCCTCTGTAATGTATCCGGTCAGATCGGGAATCGGATGGGTAATATCATCGTTTGGCATGGTCAGAATGGGAATCTGTGTCACAGAGCCATTTACGCCTGCAACAATCCCGGCACGTTCATAAAGGGAAGCCAGATCACTGTAAAGGTAGCCCGGATAGCCCTTTCTGGAAGGAATTTCTCCCTTGGAGGAAGAAACCTCACGCATGGCTTCCGCGTAGGAGGTCATATCCGTCAATATAACAAGAATATGCATGCCTTTTTCAAAGGCCAGATATTCGGCAACCGTGAGAGCCACCTTTGGAGTAATGAGACGCTCCACCACAGGATCATTGGCCAGATTGATGAACATGGCCACATGGTCCAGAACGCCGCTTTCCCGGAAAGTTCTTTCAAAATATTCTGCTACATCATATTTTACACCCATTGCGGCAAAAACAACAGCAAATTTTTCTTCAGAATTGTCCCCCAGAGAAGACTGCATAACGATCTGGGCAGCCAGTCTGTCATGGGGTAAGCCGTTGCCGGAAAAAATTGGCAGTTTCTGACCGCGGATCAGGGTCATAAGGCCGTCGATGGCGGAAATTCCCGTGCGGATATAGTTTCTCGGATATTCTCTGGCTACCGGATTTAAGGGCTTGCCGTTCACGTCCAGCTTTTTTTCTGCCTGAATGGGACCAAGACCGTCAATGGGATTTCCGATTCCGTCAAAGGTACGTCCAAGCATGTCCCCGGAAACACCAATTTCCATGGGATGTCCGGTGAGCCGTGTGTGAGTATTTTTAAGAGCCATGTTTTCCGTACTTTCAAACACCTGGATGACAGCCCTGTCCTCGTAAGCCTCGATGATTCTTCCAAGTTTTTTTCCCTTCCCATTTACGGTCATTTCCACGATTTCGTCATAGGCAGCTCCGGAAACGTCCTCCAGAACGGCGAGAGGACCGTTTAAGGAGCTTAAGCCTAAATATTCAACTGCCATTTTCACATTCCTCCTTATGCGTTCCGCTCTATGACAGAATTATAAAATTCGTCAATCTGCTTTTTGTAGTCATCAAACTGTTCCAGATTGTCATTGGGCACATCATATTTAATGGCAATAATATGTTCAAAGACCTTTTCTTCTTTTAAAACAGACATGGGCATTCCCATGGCGATTAAAGCTCTGGATTTTTTATAGAGATAAAGGATCGTCTCCATCATTTTAAACTGTTTCTTCAGGGGCACACAGGTGTCATCTTTATGGAAAGCATTCTGCTGCAAAAAGCCCAGGCGGATTACCCTGGCAATCTCCAGAACCAGTTTCTGGTCATCAGGAAGAACGTCGGCACCAATGAGCTTTACGATTTCCATCAGATTGCTTTCCTGGTTTAACAGGGCAACCAGCTCGTTCCTGTCTTTCACAAAATCCTCATCCACATGGTCTGCGTACCAGCCGGACAAGTCGGCCAGATATTCAGAGTAGCTGGTAAGCCACTGGATGGCCGGGAAATGTCTTGCATAGGCCAGATTTTTATCAAGTCCCCAGAAACAACGGACAAATCGTTTGGTATTCTGGGTCACAGGTTCGGAAAAGTCGCCGCCCTGGGGAGATACGGCTCCGATAATGGAAACGGAACCCTCGGTACCGTTTAAGTTCTGGACCATTCCGGCACGCTCATAAAACTGGGACAGGCGGGATGCCAGATAAGCCGGGAATCCCTCTTCCGCAGGCATTTCCTCCAGACGGCCGGAGAGTTCACGGAGCGCTTCCGCCCAGCGGGAGGTGGAGTCGGCCATAATGGCCACATGGTATCCCATGTCACGATAGTATTCTGCCAGAGTCAGGCCGGAATACAGGCTTGCCTCACGGGCAGCCACAGGCATGTTGGAAGTGTTGGCAATGAGAGTGGTTCGTTCCATCAGGGGATTTCCTGTTCTTGGGTCGTCAAGTTCAGAGAATTCTTCCAAAACCTGGGTCATTTCATTTCCACGCTCGCCACAACCAATATAAATAATAATATCTGCGTCAGACCATTTGGCAATCTGGTGCTGCATCATGGTTTTGCCAGTACCGAATCCGCCGGGGATCGCAGCTGTTCCGCCTTTGGCAAGAGGAAATAGAGTATCCACAATTCTCTGACCGGTGATCAGAGGGCGGGATGCCGGATAACGGCGGCTCGTGGGTCTTGGAACACGGATAGGCCATTTCTGAGCCATGGAAAGAACTGTCTCAGAACCATCTTTTTTCTGTATGGTCACAAGGGGTTCTTCAATGGTATATTCCCCGTCCGGTACAACAGAAAGAACATGGCCCTCTATATCCGGAGGAACCATAACTTTATGGGTAACGGCCCTGGTTTCCGGGACTTCTGCGAGGATTGTGCCAGGATAAACGTATTGCCCTGCCTGGACAACCAGATGGGTGGGCCATTTTTTGTCGGTATTTAAAGATGGAACATGGACACCGCGGTCGATATAGCATCCGTTTAATTCCTTTATGGCGCTTAAGGGGCGCTCAATGCCGTCAAAGATATTTGTAATGATTCCCGGAGCCAGGGTAACGGATACGGGAGCTCCGGTTCCGGTAACCGGCTCTCCTGGTTTTAAGCCTGTGGTTTCTTCATAAACCTGAATGGTGGTACGGTCGGAGGCGAGTCCGATCACTTCACCTACCAGATGGTTTTGTCCCACATAGACCATTTCATTCATCTGAAATCCATCATCACCTTTCAGATAGATGATGGGACCGTTGATTCCGTAAATGCTTCCTGCTGCTGTCATGATTCCTTTCCTCCTAAAACGAACTGGAAGTTTTCTCCGGCTTCTTTAAGTTTTGTCTCAAAAGAATTGTCAATGAGTACATTTTTGGAAATAATAACGGCTCTTGTGCCGCCGAGGAAGGGGTACTGGCTTACACGGATGTCACACTGGGTGCGGAGAGCCAACAGCTGCTTTTTCTCTTCGTCAGCAGGATCTATATAGACGTATAACTCTTCTTTTCCTGCAAATTCCTTTGCCTTTCTAATCTGCGCTTCCAACATGGTTTCATACTGGGATGTTTCCATGAAACGCGCCAGGCGGTCACGAAGCTCGGAGAAGATTTTTCCCTGGAGTTCATCCTGTTTTTGACTGTATGCACGTTTCATGGCAATCTGAGACACAGAAAGTTTTTTGTTGGTTTCACGGCGTATTTTTTCTGTCTCTGCCTGAAGTTTCAATTCCGCCTGTTTTTTTGCATGCTCCATATGTTCAGTAAGCAGGGATTCCTGAGAGGCGATATAGTCAGAAATGTCTTTTTCATATTTTGCATGAGCATCGCGGGTACAGACTTCCTCAAAATGTGCTAATTTATGTTCGATTGTCATTACAGTCACCTCGTTCCCTAAAGTTTCAGGCCAATGGCTTCATTTACATAGGAAGTAATAAAGTCCGGCCGGCGTCCGGTACCGTGGCGGTCCGGAATTTCAATCAAAATGGGTATCTTGTGCTCCGAGCGTATGGCTCTCACCAGGTCGGGAAACTGCCGTCCCAGGGTCTCGGTTAAAAGAAGAATTCCGGTGTCCTTTTTAGAAAGGGCTGTATCCAGCGCGTCTTTTACTTCTTCATGGCTGTGGGCAACGACACCTTCCACTCCGGCTAGACGCATTCCGGTGAGCGTATCAGTGTTGTCGCTGATTAAATACATTTTCATAGCGTAAGCCCCAATTAAAGTTTACCGATAATCATAAAGGAAATAATCAATCCATACAGGCACACACCTTCGGCCAGTCCAACGAAGATTAAAGACTTACCGAGAATGGAGGAATCCTCACTGATGGCTCCCAGGGCAGCAGAGGCTGCAGCGGATACAGCGAGACCACCGCCAATGCAGGAAAGCCCGGTGGAGAGGGCGGCGGCAATATAGCCGAGACCTGCGGCGTTTCCGGAAGCGGAGACTGTTTCTGCCGCATATGCATTTCCGTTAAACAGGACGCAGACGGCAAATATCATGGTGCCAAAGAATAAGAAAGCATTGGTAGCAATTGCTGCTTTATATCTGCCCTTTGTCTTTTCTCCTGCGGCGAAAGCGCCGAAGGGAACAGCAATGCTCAGGATTAATGCAGCGGTTAAAAGTATTTTTACTGTAATTGTCATGATTTTTGACCTCCTAAAAATTTTTTAATGGTAACAGTCAGCCTTGCATCTTCTTGCTTTCAACGCTTTTTATCCGGAATCTTCGCAAGGCTGAACGGTTACTTAAAATGATGGTTTAAATTCATGTCCGGTCCCTTTATAGAACCGGCTGAATAATTCGTAGTATTCCAGCCGGAGTACCTGGATTCCCACGATCAGGCCCTCCATTCCGCAGACAAACAGATTCCCTAAAACCACCACAAAGAGGTTCAAATTTCCTGTTTCAGCGCCTGCTAACATTAAAACAACCTCCATCATGGCGGCGTGGCTTACTGCAAAAGCACCCACACGGACGAAAGAAAGGGTGTTGGAAAAATAGCTTAAAAGAACTTCAAACAGTTCAAAAAATCCCTCTACAAAAAACATACCAAGACCGCCGGAAATCTTTTCCGACTGCCTTTCAACCATAGCGGTAAGAGGCTCTTTGAGGAAAATGAGCAGAAGAGGGATGAGGAACATGATTACCAAAACCACAGTGGCCGGAAGGGAATTTCCGCTCATATAAAGGAAAATGGTGGCAGCCAGACTAAAATAAAAAATAAATCCGGCCAGGCCGTTGGTGTCAAACCAGGTTTTTTCCGTATCCCGGTTTTTGAAACTTATGATTATATTGAGCGCCATGGTAAGAAGAATGATTCCCATACCGACGGCGATGGCCACGATGAATACCGTATTCAGGCGGCCCACAAAGGGAAGCGTCGTCATGGCGGCAGAAGGCTTTAACCAGAGTGCCGGGATTACATCCTCAAATCCGAATACACTGCCGAATAAAAATCCGAATATGGTGGAGAAAAATCCACAGCAGGAGACAATGGCAGCCAGATTAATCCCCTTTATTTTGTAAAGAAGAAAGCCGCCAATGCAAAGCAAAAGTCCCTGTCCGGCATCTCCGAACATGAAGCCAAAAAAGATCGAGTAGGTTATGGCAATCAGCAGAGTCGGGTCAAATTCTCCATATGCCGGAAGGCCATACATCTTTACAAACATTTCGAAAGGCTTTAAAAGAGGAGGATTTTTAAGCTTCGTGGGGGGAATGCTGGTCATATGTTCCTTCTCTTCTTCAATAACAAAGAAGGTGTTGGGATCTGAATGCAGCTGTTTTTGAAGTTTTGAGGCTTCCCCGGAGGCCATCCAGCCGCAGAGAATGTAAAAGGGGTGTTCCTTTTCATTGGTAAGAGCTGCATGGCGCCGTATATTGAAGTTGGTGTAATAGGATTCCAGGACAGCAACAGCCGTTTTGAGGTCTGCCTGACAGCTCAGGAAATATTTATTCTCCTCTTCCTCAAGAGTTTCGTACAGAACCTTATTTTCCAACAATTCCTTTTGAAGCCGTTCGGCTTCTTCCTTTGGGGTTCCGCTGTATTCATCGGGAAGGAAAATCTGCTCAAATTGAAGGGAGGAGAAAGCAGCATCGATTCGGTCAGAAGCAGCCTCCGGTACAAAATAGAGCAGAGAAATAAAATGTTCTGTTTCATGACATTTGCACAGAATCGTATCCTCAGAAGCTTCCGCAAAGCTTTCAAGCCGCGGATATAATCCCTTTTGAATCCGGCCGAAACGGTATTTTACATGCTTAAACTGAAGGATGGCAGGGATATTGAAATCCAGTCCTTCAAAAAGATGAACCCGCTCATAGGAAGCATGAAGGGCCTTCACCTTTTCGTTCAGTTCGTCTTTTTCCTTCTCATATTCTTGTATATTCTCATCGGTTTCCTCCAAAAATGCGGAAGCGGCATCGATGGTCATGTATGACTCTGAAGATGCAAATGGAATTTTTTTGGAATATAGATTTTCGCACCGGGCCAGGAGCTTTTTTCCTTTTTCATATGGCTCCCGGTATGGATTGGTTCCAGGAAAGGAAACCAGCTTGGATGCGGATTTCAATTCTGTGAGCGCATCCTCCAGATGGATTTCATAGTTGGATAAGATCTCATTGACCATGTGGTCGAAATCTTCCTTTGGTCCGGAAATACTGATGAAATTCATTGGCTCAATCACGGGCAATACCCCCTTTCTAACTTTCTGCCAGGCAGGAGAGAATTTCCTTCCCGCCCAGATTATAACGGATTCCCTCTATGACAGTGATAAGCTTCCGTATTTCCTCTTCTTTGAAATAGAAATAAGTGATTATAATTGCTGCCGAATATGGATTTTTTCTCCCGGATGCCTGGTAAACGGCATCCAGCAGGGAGCGAAATAAAAGCTTAAACGTTTTGTTTTCTCCAGGTATCCTGTTTCCGTAGCGGGTAGTTTTCAGAACCCGGAGAAATTGATCCAGAGAGTCTGCGGCGGCCATTTCCCGTATCTGGCTTTTCCTCAGCCGGTAATAAACGGGAATCAGAAAATCCAGGATGGCGTTTTCGGATAAATGGTAATGCTGTTTTGCCCGGGACAGCCATTCCAGATTTAAAAGATCGATTTTCTCTCCAATGCATTCCCTTACAACATTCAGATCTCTGGATGTAAGAGTCTTTTCAAGGTTTCCCCAAAGGCGAATGAAGTATAGGATATCCAGGGCCGATTCATAATCGAACAGGGAGGAAATTCCCTGGTCATATAAATTTTTTAAAGGTTCATAGTAATCGGAGCCCTTTAACCTGTCTACAAATTCCCCGATGGAGACACATTCGGCAAGTCCCATAAGGTCCAGTTTGGAATGACAGTGGAAAAAATCCTCAAAAATACTTAAATCCAGTTCAGATCTTCTGTTGGAGGCGGCATCCCGAAGACATTTTTTCATAATATCAATTTCAAAATGCATGAAATAGAGATCCAGAAATTTCCGCTGCTTCATGGATGCAAAGCGATACAGGGAGGAGTAGTCCCGGTATAAAGAAAGCCAGAGAAGCTGCTCGATTTTTGCCCGACGCATGTTCGCGGCGTCGGCATTCAGAAACACCTGCCCATAAGACGGATGGTTTTTTAAAACTTCTGCTGCCTCAGGCAGGCTTTCTAAAAAAGCCAGCCGGGAAAAGTCCTCTTGGGTGAGAAGGCGGCTTCGCATGGCGCTTATTTTAGCGGCAATGGCGCTGTATGTCATCAGGCTTCCCATAGGCTACACCTCAACCATGGCCTGAAACAGCTGATTCACATAGTCTTCATGGTGGGCTTTATAATGGTGTTCCAGACGGGCAACAGCTTTGGAAGCATCCTGCTCCTGAGCAGACAGCCTGGCATTCATATCCTGCTCCATATGAGAGCGCAGGGCATTCAGCTTTCGTTCGGTTTCCGCTGCTAAATTTTCACTGAAATTTTTGGAGTGCTCCTCATATTCCGCTTCCAGGGCTTTTTTTCTGGCCGTGCCATCAGCGATGATTTTATTGGATTTCTCCTCAATTTGGGAGAGTGTTTTGATGATCGTATTCATGTGTCATTGCTCCTTTTTTAATCCCATTTGATATAATATAGCTTGTTTTTTATTCATTTCAAATATATAATATTTATGTTACTATAATGTTGAAGTTATAAAGAAAAGATAACTGTTCAGAATGGATCAAAATGAAGTACAGAGGGATTTTTACCCTTTAGCCTGGTCTGTCCCATGGTCAGCGCAGTAGCGATGCAGATCTGCCAGACAGTTATAAACAAAAACAGGATACAGGTATACAATATGGAATTATTGCAGTTTCGTTATTTTCTGGAGGCCGCACGTTATGGAAATCTGACCAGGGCGGCAGAGGAGCTTCACATTGCACAGCCGGCTCTTTCTCAGTCCATCAAACGGCTGGAAGGCGAGCTGGGGGTGAAGCTGTTTGACCGTAAGAATCACCATATTTATCTCAACGAACAGGGAAAACTTTTGGAAAAGCGCCTGTTTCCTATCATGGAATCCATTGATAATTTAAAGGATGAACTCTGGGAATCGGTTTATTCGTCCAAACAAACGATTTACCTGAATTTTTTTGCTGCATCTCCCTTTATTACAAACTGTATTATCGCTTACCGGGGGCAGCATCCGGATGTAAAATTCCAGGTGTCCCAACTGGAAATGACGGATTCATGCGATATACATATTGATTCCCGTGCTGCCGTCCGAAAGGCGGATCCCGGAGAAAAAACGATGCTGCCGGAGGGGGCAATCCGGCAGGAAGTATTGAATGAACAGATTTTTCTTGCTGTTCCGGTGAATTCTCCGCTGGCAGAAAAAAAATTTGTAGATTTGAGAGAGCTTCGGGAAGAGGGATATATCAGACTTGGCCATGGGTGGCAGCTCCGCAGTATTTGCGATGACTTTTTTCGTCAGGCAGGGGTGAGGCCGCAGATGATCTTTGAGAGCAACAGCCCGGAATCCATAAGAAACCTGATTGCCGCAGGCCTGGGAATTGGTTTTTGGCCGGAGAAATCCTGGGGAGGGATGCCGGGGTCCAGGGTGGTGCTGATTCCAATTCGATATCCGGTTTGCCAGAGGGATGTGCTGGTGACAGAATTTGAACAGGCAAAGGAAAAACCTGTGGTGGAAGACTTCCTTAATTATATGTGTGAATATTTTAGAGAAGAAGATCCTGACCGGAAACATACAATTTAAACTTCTGGTCAGGATCTTTTGCAATTTTTATTCTGTGGTCAGGTATTCTTTTGAAACGTAAGCTTCCTGGCCATTATATTGGATAATTGCCCAGGAATCGTCATAGTCGCCTGTGTAGTTGACAGTTACACCGGGATCCAGCTTGCCAATTCGGTCGGTATCCGTAGACGGTCCCTTACGGACGTTTAAGGTGGTTGTAGTTTTATAAACAACGGCTTCACTTGAAGTCTCAGTGGGTACTTCTGCAGTGGTTTGCAAAGCTTCTGTGGTTTCTGCGGTGGTTTGCGGAGCTTCCGTGGTTTCGTTGGTGGGAGTCTTTTTCGGTGTAAACATTATAATTACGCAGATCAGAACAAGGATAAGTGCCGCGGGGATTAAAAGCTTTAACAGATCGCTGCTGTTCAGGCCGTTCTTCTCTCTTTTTTTCCGGCTTCGGTTGGGCTGATTTGCCGCTGATTTTCGTATTCTGGGTGGCTTCTTGTCTGCATCGGCAAAGGAATAAATTTCCTGAGACAGAACATGATAGGCCTGATTGGCATTAGAAGCACTGTTGTCTCCGTCCTTTGATGCCTTATTTCCGATGGAAAGAATTTGAAGGTAATGTTCTGCAGTGGTTTTGGAAATCCATCCTCCATTGTAAAGCTCACGAATCATGGTTTCTGTGGGGCCCTGTACAATTCCTGCTTTATCACATTGCAGTTTCACCATAAATTCCATAGCCTGACGGGCTTTAACTATGGAGAGATTATATTTTTTCTGTCCCATCAGCCGTTCTGTTTCCTGAACATACCTTTGTATTTTTTCCCAGCCTTCGGGATTATCCATTTTTGCCATACGTATTCCTCCATTTTTATCGTTATTTAGTCCAATATACTATGAAAGTCCCGGACGGCAGCCGTGAATGAGCCATGCTTGCATGAGCGAATGCACGGATATCGGACGGGCAAGCCGGTATGAGTAAGGAGGGCGAGAGCCCGGATTACGAATACCGGCGGCGATTGCGGGAGTGCGAAGCACGGAGCAATCGGCTTTCATGTATGGTGATGCCAGTGTGAGCAGGCATGTCCGTTTACTGTAAAATAGTAACAGTTCAGATGCCCTCTGAACTGTTACGGTATACGGCCATTTAAAATCGCTCTGTGATGGCCGTATGCCCGTGACCACTGCGTTTTTGTACGGTCAGTGTGGTGAATGCTCTTGCTTTGCTGGGGCAGGTTCCGCACAGACCTGTCTGAACTGTTACATTAAATATTCACTCACTATCTTCATTATAATAGAAGAAATGAAATTTTGCATCAACATTTTGTGAACTTTTATGAAACTTTTCCGTTTTTTTGAAAAAATATCAGATGAAAAATGGAATCTTGCAAATTCAGAATGAAAATGATAGAATGTAAAAGGTAGTAGTCCAGGCCGGCTTGCGCGCCCATTGTTTACGGTACTGAAAACGCATCGGCCGCGGGTACCGGGATGATCAGGAGGAACCAATATGAGATTACGCCATATTAAGGGCGCAGAAGAGCAGATCGCAGAAAGCCCATATGTGGTCCAGAATCCGAAAAATTTAAAGGGAAAATGGCATGTGCTTTTTGGAAATGGTAATCCCATTCACATTGAGATAGGAATGGGAAAAGGTAAATTTATCATGGAGCTGGCAGCAAAAAATCCGGATGTCAATTATGTGGGGATTGAGCGGTATTCCAGTGTACTGCTGCGAGGACTCCAGAAGCGGAAGGAAATGGAACTGTCCAATATCTATTTTATGCGGTTGGATGCTCTGGAATTGGAGGAGGTGTTCGCGCCTTCTGAGGTAGACCGAATTTACCTGAATTTTTCTGATCCCTGGCCTAAGGATCGTCATGCGAAGCGGCGTCTGACCTCAGATCGCTTTCTGGATGTCTATGATAAAATCCTCAAAATGGATGGAATCATCGAATTTAAAACAGATAATCAGGATTTATTCCGCTACTCTCTGGAGTCTATTCCTGAGGCAGGGTGGAAGGTGAGGGAATATACGTATGATTTGCACCATAGCTCTATGGCAGTGGGAAATGTTATGACGGAGTACGAAATGAAATTTTGCTCTGAGGGAAAGCCAATCTGTAAGCTGACGGCATTTCGGGGGGCATAAAAAGGGCATATGTTGCATATAGTAGAATAACCATAGCATGCAATAAGGTGCCTTATGGACATGAAAACCAGAATTTTAAGAAGTTTATCACAGGCTACCTGCGATAAAACTGAGTTGAATCAGACCATTTTGAAATTTAAAAAACGTTTTGATGAGGCAAATGCCGCCATTGGCGGAAAGAAGAAAAAATAGGAGATACAAAATATGGAAAAAGTGTTTACAAGTGCGAATTTTGATGCAGAAGTACTGAGCTCGTCCATGCCGGTTCTGGTGGATTTTTTTGCTGCCTGGTGCGGTCCCTGTAAAATGATGGCTCCGGCTATTGAAAAGCTGGCTGAAGAGTATGAGGGAAAAGCCGTGGTAGGAAAGCTGGATGTGGATGAAAGCATGGATATTGCAGGCAGATATGGTATTATGAACATTCCCACACTGATTATTTTCAAAAATGGAAAGATTGTTTCTAAGTTTGTGGGTCTTCAGAATAAAAATGAGTTAAAGAAGGCGTTGGATGCGGCACTCTAAACCGCAGAAAAAACCAGTTGTAGCAGTTCAGCCTTGCATCTTCTTGCCCGCATACCGCGGACAAGAAGCTTGTGACGTCCGCCTTATGAAGACTCCGGGTAAAAAATGTTTACGAAAACAAGCTTTCGACACGTTTTTTACCCGGAATCTTCGCAAGGCTGAACTGTTACATTTTTTTCAAAAAAGCAAAAAAAGGTGTTGACTTTTTGGAATGTATGTCATATAATAATGGACGTGTTAAGGAAATAGTATAAAAAACAAAAAATTGGCGCCTTTAGCTCAGTTGGTAGAGCAGTAGACTCTTAATCTATTTGTCCGGGGTTCGAGCCCCCGAAGGCGCACGGGAAAGTGCTGATTTTGCAGACATAGTTGTTGCGGGGTCGGTGCTTTTTTTGTGTCCGGAAAGCGGAAAGCCAAAATCTATTTGTCTAAAAAAGATGATGGAGGAAAGAGGCCGTGCCCTGGCGCACGGCCCCTCCTGTATTAATAGGACTTCTGGAAAAAGATGGGATCCAGACGGTAGATATCTGTTCTTAAAATCTGGTTCTGGGAAGCCAGATGCAGGTAATTCCTTGTGACCGTATAATCGTAATGCCCAAGTAAAATCCGCAAAGATTCCAGGTTCCCGCCGCCCATGATGTAGGATGTGTGTTTTCTGGTCATCAAGCATAACTTCCAGAAGCCGGTATACCAGCAGTGCGGTATAGCAGATCAGGAAATGTGCCTTAATCCGCTCTGGGAGCCTGTGGTTTACGGGGCGGCTATCAAAATTTGTTTTCATAATCCGGAAACAGTCTTCAATCTGATATCTTTTCTGTGACACTGCCAGGACTTCTTTAGCCGGATCCGCAAGATTTGTGGCGACAGCATAATACCCGTCATATTTTTCTTCTTCTGCGATTTTATCCTCATCAAGAATGTACTCTACGACAGCTTCCTCACCGGATTTGGTTTTTGTGACCCGCTTCATGAAGCGCTTCACGTCGTTCGGCCCTTTTTTGATTTCTTCAAGGTCTTTCCGGGAAAGCAGGTTTTTCGCCCGCTCTACCTGCCGGTTCCTGACAATGCGCTGGTATTCCATCATTTTTCTTGAAAACGTGACGATGATACGCTGCTTCAGGAGGCCTTTCGCTTTCCTTTGCACGGTGCGCCCGTTTTTCAGAACCACATCCTCGTAAAGCCCCAGGTCGAGTGCCTTGTCCGCATGGATGATCTTATATGCGGAATCCTTATAAAGTCCAAGATTCTCCGGATCATGCCGGTCAAAATTTTTCATGTCTTTAATCGTAACGGGTGTATCATCTGAAAGAAGCTTATAATCATAGTCATTAAAGACGGCTTCTTTGAGCGTGTTGCTCAGCTTTTTGATGGATTGTGTGACAATGAAAGCCCTGCCGCCCATGCTGTTGAACTTTCTGATGTTATAGGATCGAAGCCCTGCATCGGCACAGTAGATGAATTTTGCATCCGGAATCATTTTCAGCACTTCTTTCTCCAGGGGAACTGCTGTCAGCTGCTCGCTTTTATTGCCGGGATGCAGGCACATGGTGATGGGAATTCCCCTGCTGTCCATGAATAACCCCATTTCCACTATGGGATTGGGGCGGTGCTCTTTGCAGATGCCGTACTGCCGCAGACCGGTAATGACTTCTCCCGTGACCTCGTCCACAATCTCGTCATCAGCCTGTTCGCATTCAAAGTAGAAGTTCGTGCAGTCATAATAAAGCACGGACGGGTCCCGTTTTACGATGGTATCACTCTGCCGGTAGAGCCATGCCAGATAATCATCGTAATGTTCTTCCAGAAGGTCCATAAACCGCAGGATGTGCTGATAGCCGAAGTCCGGCTTTTCATAGTAGGAATCCAGTCTGCCCGTCACAGCATATTTGGAAAGCGGTTCCATGATCCTCGAATAAATAAGGAAACGGTGGATTGTGTAGCTGTCAAAAGTCATTTTTCTGCCAGCCGTCTTTTCTTTAAAAAAATCTTTGAGCCGGAGAGAGCCCATCAGGTTTTGCAGGAAAAAATAGCCTATGTTCAGCTCGGTGGAAGAGGAAGCCGCATCACTCGTCTTTTCCACCCGCTCATTGTAATCAGTGGAAATAGAGTGTTCCACCCTGCCGACACGGTATTCCTCGTTCATCTTTCGGATTTCTTCCCTGACATAGGCCAGGGGGTCATCCGTAATTTTAAGCAGTTCAGAGTGTTTTCCAAACCGTTTGACGTTTTTGGTTGTAACTTTTTTGCCGTTACGGATCCCCAGCTGGGCATAATAGATAGGATCCTTACTGTTTTTGTTATAAAAGAGCTTCATTTCATCACCGTCGTAAATAGTGTATATACTATTATACAATATACAACAAAAAGTAAAGAAAAATTTGACAAAAAAATACCGCATTTCTGCGGTTTCTAAGAATTTTATTCAGTTGCAAGTGTTGAAAACCCGAATATAGTGATACCAAGAAGTTAAATATAAAATACATCATATGCACCCCCTTCCTGCTGTGCAGTATAGGGTTGACAGCACAACCAGTATACACCATTTCTCAACAAATTTTCACCAGAATTTACAAGGGGTCAGGAAATGGGCCAGGCAATGGGTCAGGGAAAGGGCAAGGTGAGGGGAGACTGTCCGAAAACTAAGATGAGTTTCTACCAAAATTAAGATTGATTCACTCTTACGAGTGTTCAATATAAA
>ERZ808044.321-NODE-321-length-59323-cov-7.765436_pt1 | contig 59323 bp, 48 predicted proteins | sample MGYA00380195_ERZ808044 | MGnify/ENA primary metagenome ERZ808044 (study PRJEB31490, sample SAMN06133423) | mouse gut metagenome | isolation source: Z7_2 | host: mice | place: China: Chengdu | collected 2015-05 ...
AGATTTAGAGCGAAAAAAGCGTTGAAAACTTGTTTTCATAAGCATTTTTCACTCTAAATCTTTATAGGGCGGACGCCGGGCGCTTCTTGTCTGCGGTACGCGGACAAGAAGATGCGAAGCTGAACTGCTACGAAGGCTCTTTTTTGTGTAAAATGTATATTGACGGGTTACGGGGAATGGCGTATAGTATAAATATCATTTCGTTACAAAGCTCGTTTTTAAAGAAATTCTGCAGATTTCCGGGCAGTTCGCCGTTTATTCACAGGAAACAGGACAGATGTAACAGTTTAAAAGCAAAAGTATCTGAACTGTTACGATAAGGCGGAGAATTCCGCAAGAAACAGTTGACTTTTTGGAGCGGGTATATTATGATTGAGTAAGAAGAACAGAACATTTGTTCGCATTGGAGGATGAATATGAATAAAGATGATAAAATGAAAGCCCTTGACGCGGCACTGACCCAGATCGAAAAAGCCTATGGAAAGGGCTCCGTGATGAAATTAGGAGATTCCAGCGCCAATATGAATATAGAAACTGTTCCCACGGGTTCCTTAAGCCTTGATATTGCTCTGGGGCTTGGCGGTGTGCCGAAGGGACGTGTCATTGAAATTTACGGGCCTGAATCCAGCGGTAAAACGACAGTAGCTTTACATATGGTGGCCGAGGTGCAGAAACGCGGCGGTATTGCAGGATTCATTGATGCAGAGCATGCCCTGGATCCGGTATATGCAAAAAATATCGGCGTGGATATAGACAATCTTTATATTTCCCAGCCTGACAACGGTGAGCAGGCCCTGGAAATTACAGAAACCATGGTGCGCTCCGGTGCTGTGGATATTGTAATTGTGGATTCTGTTGCCGCTTTGGTGCCAAAAGCAGAAATTGATGGTGATATGGGGGATTCCCATGTGGGACTTCAGGCCCGTCTGATGTCACAGGCTTTAAGGAAGCTGACGGCTGTGATCAGCAAGACCAACTGTATTGTTATCTTTATTAACCAGCTTCGTGAAAAAGTGGGAGTTATGTTTGGAAATCCGGAGACTACCACCGGAGGCCGTGCACTGAAATTTTATTCTTCCGTCCGCCTGGATGTTCGCAGAACGGAATCCTTAAAGCAGAGCGGTGAAGTGACCGGCAATCATGTGCGCGTAAAGGTGGTAAAAAATAAGATAGCTCCGCCCTTTAAAGAGGCCGAATTTGATATTATGTTCGGAAGGGGAATTTCCAAAGAAGGAGATGTTCTGGATCTGGCAGCCAATGCAAATATTGTGGAAAAGAGCGGTTCCTGGTATGCTTATAAAGGAGCTAAGATCGGCCAGGGGCGTGAGAATGCCAAACTGTATTTGCAGCAGAATCCGCTGGTCTGCGAGGAAATTGAAAATCAGGTAAGAGAGATCCATGGTCTGGAGGCCCAGCATGTGGCCGTGGAAGCAGCAGAGGCACCTGCTGTCTCAGAAAATGAAGAAAAAGAGTAAAAATCCTGTCGGGAGGAATAATGAAAGAGTGGAATCAGGAAGCATGGGTAAGGTCTGATGTGCAGAAAGTATCCTCTTTGGAGGACAGCGTCGGGAAACAGCAGGAGGGAATCTTAAAAGAGGAAAAGGAGGCCCGCAATAAAGCTGTCTACTATCTTCAGTTTTCCGCTAAAACAGAGAGTGAATTACGAAAGAAGCTGGCAGAACAGGGATTTCTGCCGGCTTCTGTTGACTCAGCAATCGACTTTGTGAAGCGGTATCGGTATCTGGATGATGAGGATTATGTGAGACGGTATATTGAGAGAAACGGACGGAAGAAAAGCAGGAAGCAGATCGCGTTTGAATTGCGCCAAAAAGGAGTCCGGGACGATATGGTCCGGGCCGGACTGGAGGAAATGCCTGTAAATGAGGAGGCGCAGATAGAGGCGGTTCTGGAAAAACGGGGATATTCAGGGGAAGAGGCAACCCGGGAGGAAAGGCAGAAGATTTCGGCATTCCTTGCAAGAAAGGGATTCTCCTATGAAGCTATTCAGGCGGCTTTGCTTCATTATAGTAATAAGGGTAACGGTTCAGATAATCTCTGAACCGTTATTTAATATAAAAAGTAACAGTTCAACTGTTACAGAAAAAAACAGATTCGGGGCAATATACTTGACATAATGTATAAAACAGTTTAGAATTGAGATGTTGTACAATGAAAACTAAATAAAGGAGGTGCTCCTGTGTCACCAATAATCAGCGTGTTGTTAACAGCAATTATTGTGGCTCCTATTACCTGGGTTATGGCTGTGGCTTACCGGAAGAAAAGCTATGAGAGTAAGATCGGAAGCGCAGAGGAAAAATCCAGAGAAATAATAGATGAAGCATTAAAGGCCGCAGAGACGAAGAAAAAAGAAGCTCTCCTGGAAGCGAAGGAAGAGAATTTAAAAGCGAGAAATGAGCTTGAGAAGGAAACCAAGGAGCGAAGGGCAGAGATTCAGCGTTATGAGCGACGTGTTCTCAGTAAAGAGGAAAATCTGGACAAGAAGACAGAGGCCATGGAGAAAAAGGAATCCAGTCTGGCGTCCAGAGAAGAGGCCTTAAAAAAGCGTACTGCTGAAGTAGAAGAACTTTTTGCCAGGGAACAGGAAGAGCTGGAAAAAATTTCCGGGCTCACAACGGACCAGGCGAAAGAATATCTTCTGAAATCCGTGGAAGAGGATGTGAAGCACGATACTGCGAAGCTCATCAAGGAGCTGGAAAGCAAAGCTAAAGAAGAAGCTGACAAAAGGGCAAAAGAGTATGTGGTTACAGCTATCCAGAGATGTGCTGCTGACCATGTGGCAGAAACTACGGTTTCTGTTGTTCAGCTCCCCAGCGATGAAATGAAGGGACGTATCATTGGACGGGAAGGACGGAATATTCGTACCTTAGAAACCATGACCGGTGTGGAACTGATCATCGATGATACTCCGGAAGCCGTCGTACTGTCGGGATTTGACCCGATTCGGAGAGAAGTAGCAAGAATTGCTTTAGAGCGTTTGATTGTGGACGGACGTATTCATCCGGCCAGAATCGAAGAAATGGTGGAAAAAGCGCAGAAGGAAGTCGAAAACATGATGCGCGAGGAAGGCGAGGCCGCTATTTTAGAGGTCGGCATCCATGGAATCCATCCCGAGCTTGTCAAGCTGCTTGGCAAGATGAAATTCAGGACCAGCTACGGGCAGAATGCATTAAAGCATTCCATTGAGGTTGCTCAGTTATCAGGGCTGCTGGCTTCTGAAATTGGCGTAGATGTCAGAATGGCAAAGCGTGCCGGTTTATTACATGACATTGGAAAATCCGTCGACCATGAGATGGAAGGTTCCCATATTCAGCTTGGCTCCGAACTTTGTAAAAAGTATAAGGAATCAGCAGTGGTTATCAATGCTGTGGAATCTCATCATGGCGATGTTGAACCGACGAGCCTCATTTCCTGCATTGTTCAGGCAGCTGATACAATTTCTGCCGCAAGACCTGGTGCAAGAAGAGAGACGTTGGAAACATACACAAACCGCCTGAAACAGTTAGAGGATATTACCAATGCCTTCAAGGGTGTTGATAAGTCTTTCGCAATCCAAGCTGGACGCGAAGTGCGAATCATGGTGGTGCCGGATCAGATCAGTGATGATGATATGGTTCTTCTGGCAAGAGATATTTCCAAGAGAATTGAGGATGAATTGGAATATCCGGGACAGATCAAGGTTAATGTGATCCGAGAGTCCAGAGTTACCGATTACGCAAAATAAGTTGTTTTGTCTATGAAAGGTCCGAAGTTACATAATCAAAAAAGATTGTGTATCTTCGGACCTTTTTCTGTGATGGGATCCGGGAATATCTGAAATGATACATTCACATATCTATTGGGTATCGTTTACGGGAATGGTTCTGCTGTCATTGCAAAGTCTGAAATGACAGGAGTGAAATGACATAGGTGTCATATGGGTATAACGCTGAAATGTTTTAATAAAATGTGATTGATCGTAAAAGCCTGTCTGCTGGCAAATTTCATTTAAATTAGGAGCAGAAGCCTGACTTAATAAATGGAGGGAGTTTTGAAAACGTATCTGGGTACAGAGCCGTTTGGGAGAAATTCCCACATGAGTCATAATGACTGTTTGAATGTATCTTGTACTGTAACCACTCTTTTCTTCTAACTCTTTCATACGGATATCCCCATCAGAATGTATGATTTCCCTCAAAATAAATTGAGCCAATTGTTCATGGGATGAATTTGAGCGGGAGGGCATATGTTCATACAGAAAATTTTGAAATAGTTGAATACGCTCTTCCAGATTGGCGGCAGAAGCAATTTCTGAAGATAAATTATCAGAAGAGAAAAAATGATTCAGAGGGACGGAAGGATCTGTCAGTTCATTGCTGGGGATACCCAGCAATTTCGTGAATACTCCAGGCATAAACCGGACACTGAACGCACTGGTCAGCCCCTGTAAATCGATGGCGCTGCGCTCTTCGAGAACCCCGTAACATCTTGCTGACGGGGCAAGGGGGTCTGTTGAAAAGATAATTCCGGTCAGTCCAATTCCGGGAATACAGTCAAGCGTTGATTCCGGCACGTGAAATTCGCAAAATTGGGCAATTATCTCTCCGTTTTTTTTCCAGAAAATGGAATTTTCCAGTCTGATATTCCAGAATGGCTGTATAGAAAAGAAATTTTTCTTATCCATATTACGCATCCCCCTTTATAATTTGATCATATGAGTTGCCCCACAGAATACTCTTTATCCTCAATGTAATTATATAGGGCGTGAAGGAATTCCGCAAGAGAGTTCCGATTTTTACAATCCGTTCCTTCGCTTTTTTACAATACAGTGAAGCCGCCTTTTTGTATAATGATATCAGAACAGGAAGGGATACAATTCCCTTTGACCCCGGCGTCATAATAAAAACTGCAAAGGAGGAAACGAAAGTGAAAATAGGAATCAGCCAGATGTGTACAGGAAGTGATCTGGAACAGAATATGAGGTTCATAGAGACGTCCAGCATGAAAATGGCGGAAGAAGGTGTAAAGATTGCGGCATTTCCGGAGTGTGCCGTTTACCTTTCCGGGGATGCAGAAAGCATGAGAAAAACAGCTGAACCGCTGGACGGAAAGATTATCGGGCGGCTGCAGGCGCTTGCGTCACGACTTCATATTTACCTGCACAATGGGAGCTTTATAGAAAAAGAAAACGGCAGGCTCTATAATACGTCCGTGCTGATCGGACCGGAAGGGACGCTGGAGGCCGTTTACCGGAAAATTCATTTGTTTGACATGGATGTTCCGGGAGTGATTTCAGAAAAGGAATCCGATTTGCTTACCCGCGGAGAGGCAGTGACGGTAAAAAGGACGGACATGGGGACGCTGGGCATGGCGATCTGCTATGACCTGAGATTTCCGGAGCAATTCAGAAGAATGGTGGAAAAGGGTGCTGAGATTATTTTTGTACCGGCGGCATTTGCCTTATATACGGGAAAAGAACACTGGGAAGTGCTCTTGCGGGCCAGAGCAATTGAAAATCAGGTGTATATAGTGGCTGCGGATCAGACAGGGTTGCATTATGAAGGAAAAAGCAGCAATGGACACAGTATGATTATAGATCCATGGGGATGCGTGGTGGCCCAATGTGGCAATCATACAGGATATGTGACGGCTGACGTGAATATGGAGTATTTGGAAAAGGTACGCCGGGAGGCACCGTATTTGAAACACATTGTTGAAATTTCAGGATGAAAGGGGAAGCAGTATGGAAAACAAGGACGTAACGAAGAAAAATTATTATAGTAAAGTGATGGGGATGCCGGCACAGTGGTTTTTTGCGGGGGCGGTAATTATTCTTTTATCCGCCTGGATGGGAATTCTTCCGGCTAACATGATTGGCGGATTTGCAGTTTGTATGGCATTGGGAAATATTTTGTTTTATATCAGCATGAATCTTGGTTTTATCAGAGAGACGCTGGGTGGAATGGCAATGATTGCATTAAGCTGCGGAATCCTGAAGTATTTTAATGTATGGCCGGAAAATCTTCTGAGCGTGGCAAATGGGTTCATTAACGGTTCCACGGATTTCATTACTTTTTACATTTGCGGACTGATTTGCGGAAGTATCATGGGAATGAACCGGAAGCTTTTAATACAGGCGGGGGCAAGATACTTTATTCCTATTATCGGAGGGGTGTTTGTTGCGTATACTTTTGCCGGAATTGTGGGACAGGCAATCGGCATGGGGTGGAAGGATGCTCTTTTATATGTTGCGGGTCCTATTATGGGAGGAGGTACTGGCGGAGGAGCGATTCCCATGTCAGAGATTTATTCGGAAGTAACAGGAATTGGTAAAGATGTGGTCTTCTCTAAAATATATCCGGCAGTTACCATTGGAGGAATTACATCCCTGTTTTTTGCGGCGATTATCAATACAATTGGTAAAAAGTTTCCAACGCTTTCAGGAAACGGAGCTTTGATGCGTGGATTTGCTTTGGATGAAACAGAAAGCAATTTTGCGTTTGAAATGAATCTGCAGGATCTTGGAATTGGATTATTTATGTCCGTATCCTTTTTTATTCTGGGAAAGATTGTTGGAAATTACATTCCGACATTTCATTTTTACGCGTATGTTATCGTTATTGTGGCAGCGGTGAAAATCATGGGAATACTTCCGGAAAGAATGGAATTTGCAGCAATGCAATGGTATAAGTTTCTTTCCTCTGCGTTTACAATTACGTTAATGGCAGGTGTGGGCCTTACTATGGTTAATATTGGCGAGCTTCTGGCGATCCTGACACCAGCCTTTTTCCTGCTTTGCGTTTCTGTTGTTCTCGGAGGTGTTATTGGAGCCGGATTTACGGGACTTCTTGTGAAATTTTACTTTGTTGAGTCTGCAATTACCGCAGGTTTGTGTATGTCCAATGTGGGCGGAAACGGAGATGTCGGTATTTTATCAGCATCTGAGCGTATGAATCTGATGCCGTTTGCCCAGATTTCTTCAAGGCTTGGAGGCGCCTTTATCCTGATTGTTCAGGGACTTTTAATCAGACTGCTGTTATGATGTAAACCTGCATGCGCCCGGCAGCGGATTCTCGTTCAGCAGGGACTGCCTATGCAGAAACATTTTAATGGAAAGCGGAGGGATTGTGAACATGGTGATCGATAAATTTGAGTGCAAAATACCGTCCCTGGAGTGGGAAACGATGGTTCGGGTTTTTTTGCCGGATGGATATGAAGATGGGAAAAAGTACTATCCGGTGTTATACATGAATGATGGCCAGTATGTATTTTATGATGACGATAATCCGGCGGGAACAAGCCTGAAGTTTGCGGAATATTACCAGAAATTTTCTGCTTATGTTCCGGAGGTTATTCTGGTGGCGATTGATGCGGCTTCTGAGCCTGCGCGGCGCACAAGAATTTACGCGCCGTTTACCAAAGAGTTTCAGGTTCCTGAAGGGAAGGTATTTGAAAGTCGCATTGACGGGTTGGGGGAGCGATATATTGAATGGGTGGCAGGAACATTAAAGCCGCTAATAGAACAACGATATCGCTGCCTGTGTGAGGCCAGATATAACGGGTACTGCGGGAGCAGTACCGGAGGCCTGAACGGACTTTATGCGGCGGCAAGATATAACCATATATTTTCAAGGTTTATTTTTATGAGCCCGGCCGCTGCAATCTGGATGGACTGCCTGAGGGATTGCTTTCTGGAGACTGATCTCTCTGGGATTGAGAAGGTGTATCTTGATGTGGGGACCAACGAATCCGGGAGGATGACAACAAAGGAAGAGTTCCTGGAAGGTGCGCGGGATGTACAGGAACTTTTAATAAAGCATGGTCTTCCCGAGTCTCATTTATGGCAGAGGGTGATTATAAATGGAGAACATCGAATGCGAGACTGGAGCTTAAGATTCCCTGATGCACTTCGGTGGACATTTGGATCAATGTTATGATTCACTGATGTGAAAAACTGTAACAGTTTAGCCGGAAGGCTGAACTGTTACGAAAAACTTTCTTTTTTCAAAAAAGGGTTGACGCTTCAAAAAATTTGGTGTAAAATGCGGATAAATACAGAAGAGAGCGAAAATTTATTCGACTCACCGGAGGTATGGTAATGAAAAAGACAACAACTGTACAGATGAATATGATGTCTCTGATGTGCGGCATGGACATGTGCGGCATGATTTTTTGCGTGGAAAAATTTCAGAGTACAGATATTTTCTGTATGGATTGTGTAAAATAGAGAGCCATCCTTCAAACGAAAAAGAAAAGGGTAAGCCGCAGTTCATATAGGGACTGCGGCTTTTATATTGCAGTGTAAAGGAGATGCAGTATGGCAGAAATCAACCCAATTATACAAATGAAAGAACTCGGAAAAGAATTTAGAGGTAGCCAGGGGAGAGTGAGGGCGCTGGAAAATATCAGTCTGGAAGTTATGCCTGGTGAAATTTTTGGAATCATCGGTCTTTCCGGAGCCGGAAAAAGCACTCTGGTACGCTGCATGAATTTTCTGGAAACGCCCACCGAAGGTGAGGTTTATTATGATGGAAAGCCTTTGTCAAAGATGAAGGATGCAGAATTAAGGAAAATTCGTCAGTCCATGGGGATGATTTTTCAACAGTTTAACTTGCTGGCTCAGAGAAATGTGTTAAATAATGTATGTTTCCCCATGGAAATTGCAGGAATCCCCAGAAAACAGGCCTGTGAGCGGGCCAGAGAGCTTTTAAATCTGGTGGGGCTGGGGGACAGGGAAACAGCGTATCCGTCCCAGCTGTCCGGAGGACAAAAACAGAGGGTAGCCATTGCCAGAGCTATTGCTACCAACCCCAAGGTTCTGCTATGCGATGAGGCCACCAGTGCCCTGGACCCCAACACCACAAAAGCTATTTTACAGCTTTTAAAAGAAATTAATCAGTCCATGGGAATCACAGTTATTATTATTACCCATGAGATGTCTGTGATTGAAGCCATTTGTGACCGGGTGGCAATCATCGATAAGAGCCATATCGCGGAGATAGGGAGTGTGTCCCAGGTGTTTGCGGGTCCGAAGTCTAAGATCGGTCGTCAATTGATTCTGGGGGATGCAGCAAAGAAGGTGGAATTCGGCACAGGACGGTTGTTCCGTATTATTTTTGACGGGCTGGCTTCCAATGAGCCTGTAATTTCCAATGTGATTATGGCCTGCAAGGTTCCGGTAAATATCATGTATGCGGCCACCAGAGATATTAAGGGAAAAGCTGCCGGGCAGATGATTATTGAACTTCCGGACAGTGAACAGGAAATTGAGAAAGTCCTTCATTATCTGGAGAGGGCAAAAGTACCTTATGAGGAGGTTGGAAAAAATGACCTTTAAATTGCTTTCCATGTTTTTTGAGGAATTGGGAAATACTTTGGTTATGACCTTTGTATCCTCCTTTCTCGCTTATGTGATTGGGATTCCCCTGGGAATTCTGCTTGTGATCTGGGCAAAGGACGGAATCAGCCCAAGACCAAAGGTTCAGGAAATTCTGGGCATGGCCATTAATCTGGTCCGTTCCCTTCCGTTTTTAATTCTGTTAATTGCTATCCAGTCCTTTACCAGAAAGCTGGTGGGAACCACAGTCGGCGTGAGAGCCATTATTGTGCCTTTAACTCTGGCATCGGCTCCATATGTGGCAAGAATTGTGGAGTCTTCCTTAAAGGAAGTGGATTATGGAATCATTGAAGCGGCAAAATCCATGGGTGCTTCCACCTGGCAGATCATTTACAAGGTATTGCTTCCTGAGGCAAAGCCGTCCCTTCTTCTCAATGCGGCCATTGCCGTTACCACCATTCTGGGCTATTCGGCTATGGCAGGTTTCGTGGGCGCCGGAGGACTCGGTGCCATTGCCATCAACTATGGATATTACCGTACAGAAGATGGAGTGATGTGGACTGCCATTGTGTTTCTGGTTGTGGTGGTACAGGTTATACAGTCCCTGGGAATGTATCTGGTAAAGAGAGTGGACAAAAGGGTTCGTTAGAGATTGGGATTTGTATGAAATCTCCCTGGCTTAAGTCCCGGCGCGCAGGATATGGGACAGAGAGGTTCACATAAAAATGAAGAGATGTAACGGTTTGGCAGGTCTGTACCGTTACAAAAAGACATCAAAGGAGATTTTAGATTATGAAAAAAACAGTATATGTAATTTTAGCGGCAGCGTTGGCTGTGGGTTCTCTTACGGCATGTGGTTCCGGGTCTTCAGATGAGGCAGATAAGACTATCGTGGTGGGGGCAAGTCCTTCCCCCCATGCGGAAATTCTTGCAGAAGCCCAAAAGATTCTTGAAAAACAGGGTTACACGCTGGAGATTAAGGAGTATAATGATTATGTACAGCCCAATGTTGCTTTGGACGCGGGTGATCTGGACGCTAACTATTTCCAGCATCAGCCGTATCTGGACCAGTTTAACGCGGAAAAGAAGATGGATCTGGTATCCGCAGGAATGATTCATTATGAGCCTTTTGGCATTTATGCGGGAAAAACAACATCCTTAGAGGGACTTCCCGAGGGGGCGCAGGTAGCTGTTCCCAACGATGCAACCAATGAGGCAAGAGCCCTTTTACTTCTGGAATCCCAGGGAATCATCAGGGTGAAAGAAGGGGCAGGCTTAAATGCGACCAAACAGGATGTAATCGAGAATCCCAAAAATGTAGAGATAATTGAGATGGAGGCAGCTCAGATTCCCCGTTCTCTTCAGGATGTGGATATTGCTGTCATCAATGGGAATTACGCTATTGGTGCGGGCTTAAAGGTAAGTGATGCGCTGGCCTGCGAAGATTCTGACTCCATCGGCGCTACCACCTATGGAAATATTGTAGCTGTTCAGAAGGGCCATGAGAGCGATGAAAAAATCAAGGCTCTGGTGGATGCGTTAAAGAGCAGTGAGGTCAAAGCGTTCATGGAAGAAAAGTACGAGGGCGCAGTGGTTCCCCTTTCATAAAGGGCGGACCGGCAATACATAAAGGCAGGAGGAAATGGAAATGGCAAAAATTGGCTTTATCGGTATGGGTAATATGGGTATGGCGATTATGAAGGGACTTTTAAAGTCCATGCCCCCGGAAGAAATTCTGTTTTCATCAGCCCATACGGACAAGATGGAAAAAATTTCAAAGGAGACAGGCGTGGCCTGTGCTGCCTCAAATTCAGAATGTGCAAGGCAGGTAAAATATCTGGTTCTGGCAGTGAAGCCGCAGGTATTGCCGAAGGTGTTTGCGGAAATTAAAGATGTGGTCACAAAGGAACAGGTGATTATTTCCATTGCTGCCGGATATTCCATTTCCGACCTGGCTGAGGGGCTTGGCGGACAGGTACGCGTGGTGCGAACCATGCCCAATACTCCGGCTATGGTAGGCGAAGGCATGACGGGGCTTTGCTATGAAGAAGCCCTGTTTACAGAAGAAGAGAAGGCGACTGTGGAAGCGTTGTTTACTGCAGTTGGAAAGACCGAGAAAGTTGAGGAAAAACTTCTGGATGTGGTTGCCAGCGCCAGCGGCTGTTCCCCGGCCTATGTGTATATGTTCATAGAGGCTCTGGCAGACGGCTGTGTAAAAAATGGGCTACCCCGCCAGATGGCGTACCGTATGGCCGCGCAGGCAGTCCTGGGAAGTGCTAAGATGGTACTGGAAACAGGAAAACATCCGGGAGAGCTTAAGGATATGGTATGTTCACCAGGGGGGACTACCATCGAGGGTGTGGCGGCTCTGGAGCAGGGAGGCTTCCGGGGCGCTATCATTAAGGCGTGTGATGCCAACTATGAGAAAAACAAGAGGTTAAAATAGTATGGAAGCAACAATTCGTTTAAAGCGGGACCTGGCCTATACAGGAACAATTTTGAAGATTTACCGGGATACGGTTGTGGCCAACGGGATTGAAGAAGTTTACGATTATATCCACCATGACGGGGCGGCTGCTGTTCTTCCGGTCACAAAGGATGGAAAAATTCTCATGGTACGCCAGTACCGGAATGCTCTGGATCGGTTCACACTGGAAATTCCGGCAGGGAAGGTGGATGCGCCGGACGAGCCGAGGATCGAGTGCGCTTACAGGGAGCTGGAGGAGGAAACAGGATTCCGCACGGAAAAGCTGGAATATCTGATGACCATTAATACTACGGTAGCTTTTTGTGATGAGGCCATTGATGTGTTCCTTGCAAGGGATCTGATTCCGTCCAAACAGCATCTGGATGCGGATGAGAGCATAGATGTAGAAGAGTGGGAGGTCAAAGATCTTCTGGAACTTATTTACACAGGGAAGATGACAGACGGAAAAACGGTGGCCGCCATTATGGCGTTCGCACAGAGGGAAGGGATCCGTTGAAAATCGCCGGAACTGTCCGGAATAAACGGGACAGGATACTCATATAGTGATAAAAAGAGCACTCTTTAAAAGCTTCCTTGCGCCCATCTTTGCGGCTGATTTCCCGCCGGAAGGTACAAAGAGTTTTTCGGGAGTACTCAAAAAGCCATATGAGGTGAGGCCGTGAATTATGTTGAAAGTAAAAAGGGCAGTCTGGAATTCTGGCTGTCTTTTTTTCTTATACTGGGAGCCGTTTTGGGAAGCCTGTTCTGTAACCGGATGGATGGACAGATGAAGGGGGAACTTCATGCGCTGGAGGGGAGTATGCTGTCCGGTGCCATACTTCTCAGGATGAATTTCAGAGAGTTATTTTTTAAAGTGGCATCCAGGCGGTTTGGTCAATTGTTTTTTGTGCTCCTTATAGCGATGACGCCTGCGGCCAGGGCAGCTTCTTTGTTTCTCTCCGGCTATCTGGGGTTTTCAGCGGCAGTGGTAGTCTGTGCCCTTACCATGGATGCAGGACTTATGGGAATTGTGCAGTACCTTTCTCTGATGTTTCCCCAGGCAATTTTTTATATGACTATTTACTATGTGGTATTTTGGTGGATGCCCCGGGAACAGAAACGACTGACGCTGGCAGCGGGAACTCTGCTTATGGCATTTGCCGCGGCAGGGGCAGTGGCAGAAAGCTTTGTAAATCCCTGGATTGCGGTGCTTTTTCTGGGAAAATGAAAAATGCAGCAAAAAAAATTTATTCGTAGTATTCACAACATCTGGCCAAAGTGGGGGAACCTGTGGCCAGATGTTGCGTTTTTTGCGTATATCAGTAAAAAATGGATTGAAAGTGGGAAAAATATGTTTGATTTTATGAAAAAGTGAGGCTATAATGAAGGGAAACAGCACTTTTGGGGGAAAATTATACCGTTTGGGGGATGCATGGGACAGAAATGAAAGAGGAAATAAAACACTTTATTGAATACTTACAGCAGGAAAAAAATGCGTCAAAAAACACACAGGTATCTTATGGACGTGATTTAATGCAGATGGCAGAATATATGGACAAAATAGGGATTACAGAGCCGGGGAAGGTGACGAAAACGGCGTTGAATTCTTATACTCTTTCGCTGGAAAAGGAAGGAAAGGCCGCAACGACGGTATCCAGGAACTTGGCCTCAATAAAAGCTTTCTTTCACTTTGAATTTAAAAACGGAGTTATAAAAAAAGATCCGGCAGAGGGGCTGCGTGCACCGAAGATTGAAAGAAGGGCGCCTGTGATTTTGACCATAGACGAGGTGAGCCGGCTTCTCTCGGAACCGGGGAACAGTTCTGCCAAGGAGATGAGAGATAAAGCGATGCTGGAACTTCTCTATGCCACGGGAATCCGGGTGTCGGAACTGATTCACTTAAAGATGGCTGATATCAATATACCAGTGGGATTCATAACCTGTCGGGATGAGCATAAGGAACGGATTGTACCCTTTGGAAGAGTGGCAAGGGATGCGGTGCTTAAATATCTGGAGCAGGCCAGGGAGGAGCTTTTAAGGGGAAATCAGTCAGAATGGCTGTTTATTAATTGCAGCGGAGGCGCCATGAGCCGTCAGGGCTTCTGGAAGATTATTAAATATTATGGAAAGAAAGCAGGAATTGAGGAGGATATTACCCCCCACACCCTGCGTCACTCCTTTGCGGCCCACCTTTTGGGAAACGGCGCCGATGTAAAGGCGGTTCAGACCATGATGGGGCATGCGGATTTAGCTACGACTCAGATGTATGCAGCCTATGCAGAAAATCATGCGCTGCGCGAAGCATATCAGGGAGCGCATCCCAGGACATAAAAAAGAATCCTGCCATGCAGGATTCTTTTTGCGGTATAATTATTCCAGAGAGTTTAAAATACTTCGCGCTACCGAGAGCCCGTTGGCGGAAGCCTGCTGTAAGCCGCGGGTAACAGAAGCCCCATCCCCAATGGCACGAAGACCTTTGATACTGGTTTCAAAGTCCCTGTTGACGACTACCTTATTGGAGTAGAATTTCACCTCAACGCCATAGAGCAGGGTTTCATCGCTGGCGATACCGGGCGTTACCTTGTCCAGAGCCAACAGCATTTCTTTTATGTCAACCATAATTCGATGAGGCAGAACCAGGGACAAATCGCCGGGAACAGCATCCTTTAAGGTGGGAATCAGATTGTTTCTGCAAAGACGTTCTTCCGTGGTACGGCGTCCTCTTTGGAAATCTCCGAATGTCTGGACGAGAATTTTTCCGTCACAAAGCATGTTGGAAAGCTGGGCGATATGTTTCCCGTATTCAATGGGGGTTTTGAAGGGCCTGGTAAAGTTTTTGGACACCAGCAGGGCAAAGTTGGTGTTGTTGGTTTTATATTCGGCTGACTTATAAGCATGGCCGTTTACCACCGCAAGTCCGTTTTCATAGTATTCTGTGGCTACCTCTCCGGACGGATTGGTACAGAAGGTGCGGACCTTGTCGTCGAAGGTGGGGGTATAGTATACCAGCTTCGCTTCATATAAGTTCTTGTTTAAGAATTCCATAACTTCATCCCGGACCTCTACACGGACACCGATGTCCACAGTGCCCACCTGTGTCTCAATTCCATGGTCCCTGCAGATATGGGAAAACCAGTCGGAGCCTTCGCGGCCGATGGCGGACACAATTTCACCGGCATAATAGCGCTCATTTTTATGAGTTACGATACCTGTGGCCCTGCCATTTTCAATGAGAATATCCTGTACCATGGTGTTGAAGGCGATCTGTATTCCATGCTCAAGGAGATGCTCCTGAAGGCGGGTGTATATTTTATATCCTTCTTCTGTACCCAGATGGCGGATGGGACATTCGATGAGCTTTAAGTTGGCTCCAATGGCTTTTCTGCGGATTTCCTGAATTTCTTTCTGTTTGTCAATTCCGTAAACATTTTTATCGGCGCCAAATTCCAGATATATATTGTCAGACTCCTTAATCAGTTCCAGGGCCTTATCATACCCCAAAATATCAGGGAGCGTTCCTCCTACATCCGGTGACAGAGACAGCTTTCCATCGGAAAAGGCGCCTGCGCCGGCAAAGCCGGTGGTAATGGAGCAGGGTTTGCAGCCCACACAGACTTTGGTGGTACGCTTGGGGCATACGCGTTTTTCGATGGGACGTCCCTTTTCCACCATAAGGATTTTAAGTGCCGGTTTGTTTTTTATCAGTTCATAGGCACAAAAGATGCCGGACGGCCCGGCGCCTATTATGATTACATCAAAATGTTCTCCAGATTTCATATACATAACTCCCTTCGGATTTTTAGCCTGATATGTCTGAACGGCGAAGTACCTCGTCCAGGACCTGATAGAGTTTATCCACTTCCACCGGCTTAAACAGATGGCCGTTCATGCCGCACTCCACCGACTTTTTCAAATCATCATCAAAAGCATTCGCTGACATGGCGATAATCGGTATGGTGTGACAGTCTTCCCGTTCCATGTTCCGGATGACCCTGGTAGCTTCCAGTCCGTCCATCACCGGCATCATAATGTCCATGAGGATCACATCGTAGGTGCCCGGCGGCGTTGTGCGGATGCGTTCCACCGCCTGGGCTCCGTCACCTACGCACTCTACTTCAAAATTACGCTCCTCCAGCAGGCACTGTGCGATTTCCGCATTCAGTTCATTGTCCTCCACCACCAGGATGCGATACCCTTCGAAGGAAAGCTCTTCCGTATCCGTATTGCTCTCCTTACGCTCTCCCAGGGGCAGAGAAACGGCAAAGCTGAATATGCTGCCCTTTCCGGGGGCACTCTCCAGGTGGATGCTGCTCCCCATCATCTGAACCAGGCGGCTGCTGATGGAAAGGCCCAGGCCGGTTCCCTGTTGTTTGGAAGGGTTCGTTCCAGCCTGCTCAAAGGAACGGAAAACCCGCTCCTGCTCCTCTTTGGCAATGCCAATACCAGTATCCTGTACCGCAAAGCAGACGGTGGGGGCATCTCCTGCCGGGTCGGTTTCCTTTACACTCAGCGTGATCCGGCCCTGTTCGGGAGTGAATTTAACCGCATTGCCCAGCAAATTGATCAGTACCTGGCTGATTCGCATTTTATCCGCCAGAAACCACTGGTGGGTCAGGACGATATCCTGCACAAAGGAAATCTTCTTTGCCTCAGTCTGTGGCAGAATCAGCTCCCGGATGGTATCCAGCATCTCATAAAGATCAAAATCCACAGGGTCCAGCTTCATTTTTCCGCTTTCGATTTTGGACATGTCCAGAATATCGTTGATGAGGCCAAGCAGATATGTGGAAGAGGACTGAATCTTTTGCAGGCAGTCCAGAATCCGTTCTTTCCCCTGCCCCTTTTGGAGGGCGATGGAACTCATGCCAATGATACCGTTCATGGGGGTGCGGATTTCGTGACTCATGCGGGAGAGAAATTCGGACTTCGCCTTGCTGGCAATATCGTGTTGCTGCTGGTTAAGCTGGCCCTGGATAACCTGCCCCAGCTCTGCCAGATTCTGAGACTCCTCAGAATTTTCCAGGAGACTCTGTGGTATGCCTAAGATGCAGACATTACCCATATAGCTTCCACTGTCATACATGGGAAGCACAATCCCCTGCTGGCCTGGCAGGACATTTAAGAAGCACTGAAGGATCTCCTGATGGCTGTCCTCGGGAGAGAAGTACCGGACCTCATCCTGGCCCAGCCAGCGAAGGAAGGAATCCCTTTCCTGTTCTTCATATTTTCGGGCGCTTTTTTCGATAATTTCTCCTGACTGCTGCCATTGATAAGACAGATAGTTGGAGTTAAAGTCTGTTCGCAGCTGAGAAACCAGCACGCCCAAAGCCTGATAGTATCTCCCGATTTTCCGGATCATCAGCATCATCTGTGCATGGAAGTCATCCCCCTTGCCAAAGAGGTTTAAGGCTGTCGAAACCAGGCTCACGTCTTCGCCGTATCCCGGGGAGTTGCTTTCCTGCTCCTGAAGCAAAGGAAGGGCAGTCTCTTCCTCTTCGGGGACCGCTTCGTAAAAGAGCGCCTGTTCTCCGGCTTCGGGATTGACCCGGCTTCGTGCCAGCTTTGCCATTCGGATCAGGCGTCCCGTACTGCATCCCTGCTTTCCCAGGGCCAGTCCGGCGCACATTTGAATGCGGAAGGTTTCCTTATGGAAATATTCCGATGCTTTTTTCAGAAATTGTTCCGTAAACTCCGCGGCCTGCGCCTGGTCTGTACCTGCCAGCCAAAGGACAGCCTCGTCCCTGTTCAGGCGCAGAGCCACAGTCCGGGAGCCGGTCCGTTCCGTAAATTCCAGACAACTTTCCCGGAGCATGAGCCCCAGCTCTTCCAGGATCATGTCCCCAAAAACGATGCCGTTTTTCTCACAGGTCTGTTTCAGCTGGCTCATGTACAGGCAGATCATTACACCTTCCGGCTGGTCCTTCCGGCGCCGGATGATCTGTTCCATGCCCCCGCTAAAGCTATAAAGTCCTGTGATGCCGTCTGTTGTGCTTTTTCTGTATTGCTCAGCCTCTCTCTCTTTCTGGTTCTGAATGTTGCGTATGCTTCCTACCAGCTTCCACCGCTGCCCGTCTGAATTGTAGACCGCCTTGGCCGACAGGGCAACCCAGATGAACTCTGATTCCCCCGGCCAGCGCATCCGGAATTCGGCGTACGGGCTGTCCGGATCCCTCTGCACATCCTCCGTTGCTGTTGCCAGGTCTTCGCCATAGATATACTCAGGTTTGATAAAGCATATTTCTGTCTGAGGACACAGCCGCTGTCCGTTCTCAGAGGGATGGTTGACGATATCAAGCATCTGGCTATGGAGGTCGTAGGAAAAAAAGGTATCTGTTGAAGATTCCAGGGCCACTTTATAGCGTTCCTTCTCCTCAAGAAGAATATCCTGCGCCTTCTTTTGCTGCCGTGTCAGGTCCACTACCACATCGTACAAGGCGTCAATCTCCAGAATGTTGGGAGGAGTGTAGTTATGAAGCCCCTCGCTCCCTTCGCTGATGCAGTCCGCCAGACGTTTAACAGGCCTGGTCAGATGCCTTACAGCCAGATAAATCCCCAGTATGCCAAAGCCCAGTCCGATCAGAACCGCAATGACCATCCAGAAATAAAGCTGCCGGCTCATGCCAAAAAGATCCATTTCCGTGTCAAGACCCAGCAGCGCCCAGTCCGTATATTCATAGGGAACATTATTACTGTAAAGCTTCAGTGGACGGACCACGGCATAGACGCCCTGGTCGTTCCATCTGGTTTCCCGGACACGGCAGAGGGCTCCGTAACCTGTTTCCTCCAGCCCAAATCCGCTCTCAAGGGGCCGGAGCAGATCGTAGAGAATGCCCTTGCCCGCAAGAGGCTTATAGTTTCCGTCGTCGCTTCTGACTGCCAGCAGGTATCCGGATTGCTGGGAATCATTTAACTCCGCCACGGGAAAATAATCATACAGGCTTCTGACAGAAATTTCCACCCCCAGCACGCCATAGGTGGCTCCTTTATACCGCAGGGGCAGGGAATAGGTGATCATTTCATGGGAATCTACTCTGTCCTTTTCCAGATGAAAGGGCAGAGACCAGTATCCCAGATCTGCCGTATCAGCGTCAGGGTAGTCCATCCCGGCCCGCCAGGGTTCATAAAAATAGCTGTCGGCCTGATTTTCCCCCTGGCCGTCCATATGAAAATGTGGAGTCCAGCTGGTGTCCAGTGGAATATCCCAGGCCCGTGACAGCTCTTTGCTTCCACGTTCCAGCAAAAGGTCCGTGTGACTGGTGTTGATTGTGTTGCGGTCGGAGTCCCGGATAAAGAATCCGTCAAACTCTCCTGCAGCAGGTGCCCCCGGTTCTGTCAAAATCAGAAAAAGGCCTGTGGTGGAGTTGTTCTGCAGTATTTCCAGACATTCCGGAAACAAAAGCTCCAACAGCTCCTGTTTCCTTTCGCCTGAGTTCAGGAGACTGTTCAGACTCATATTTTTGCTGTTTAAGTATTGCTCCAGGACACCTTCAAATAAATCCTCCTGAGTGCGGATGGAGGCCCAGCGCTGATTCATATCGTTTTGCAGAACCACACCACGGTTTTCCACCAGGCGATTCAGCATATTGGCGGAATATTCCTCCAGGGTTTTTGCTGTCTGTTTCACCACCAGGGTGCCGATAGTAATGACACCCTGAAGCAGCATAATGGCAATCAAGGGAAAGAGGAACATGCGGAAAATGGTTGATTTTTTCTTGAATTTAATGTTTCCTTTCATGACACCTCTACCTATTGGACGCAGTGTGCAATGCATCGCAGAAAGAATTGTACCAGTCTTCAAATGCCTCCCCGGTCACATAGGAGGCGGAGGCTTCCTCAAGGCTCATTCCCCGGGCTATGGCTGCGGCAACTGCCTCCCGGTCTTCCCTGGCCTTATCTGCCAGATTATATTCCAGCACCTTTCGCGCCGCCGAGCCGTTTTGGAAACTTTTATTGGTATAGAGGGTCATATTTTCCATCCCGTTAAAGACAGTGGTCAGACAGTCATAAGTTTTGGGGGCCACCGACAGGCCCTGCGCTGCAATGACCTGCTCCAGCTTTTCGATGTTCGCTGCCTCCTTTTGCACCGGCAGATAGCCGGCTACACAGCCAAACCGAAGATTGTTTTCCGGCTGGGTAAACCATTTCAAAAATTCGACGGCAGCGTACTCGTGCTGCTTATCTGATTTGCTGACCACCATGCCGGCTCCCTGCTGCACGGAATAATTTTTCCCGTCCTTAAACACAGGCGCGGGCAGCACAGCATAGTCAATGGCATGGGTTCCGCTGTCAAGCTCCACCTGATCAGGGAAATACATGGCAGAGGTTGTGGAGCCCGTATAGGCAAGGATATCTCCGGTTTTCACATCATCCGAACGGAAAGAGCCGTAAGCCCCGAAGTATCCCATGACCATGGGGACATAATAGTTTTCCCACAGGCGGTGCAGCTCCTCCCTGGGCACATTTAAGGTTACCTCTCCGTTTTCCACCTGGAAGATCTCCACGCCCAGCTGCTGCATTCCGATAACAAAGTAGTTGGCCATGGCATCCCGGCCATAGAACGCCTTTCCGTCCTCTAAAACATCAGGAGTAAGGCTGTCTGTCCACTCATAATACGCCTGTGCGGTGGCGACAACGCCCTCCATGGTCGCCAGATCTTCCAGAGAAGCGCCTGTGGCCTTTGCAAAGGGTTCCCAGTCCGTCAGATTTACCATCATGATCTCTGTGGACTTTGCTGTGGGAAAAATCCGCAGTGATCCATCGGTGGCAATGCAGCCTTCCTCAATGTAAGAATCTACATACATATCCAGCTCTTCCTGGCTTAAATAGTCAGACAGATTGGCCAGAGCACCTGCCTGTTCCACCTCATAGGCGGTATCAGCATAAGATGAAAATATATCCGGCATCGCGTCTGCTCCCACCTTGCCGCTGATGGAGTCCCGTACCGCCGATTCCAGATCGGAAACGGAACCCTGAGAATAGCTTTGTATGTAAATACCTTTTTCCCGGCCCACTGTATCATTAAATTCCTCCACCAGCGTGTCGAACGCTGCCTGCTGGGAACCGTTATAGTAGTGCCACACCGTCAGAGACACCGGGTTTTTGGGATCCAGCGGGCTTTTGCTGCCACATCCTGTCAAGGTAAATAGAAACGTTGCTGACAGGCACGCCGCACAGACTCCTCTTCCTTTGATTCCTGTAATCCCCATAGGTTTTTCTGCTCCTTTCTTTGCCAGAAATACAAGTATATATATCATTTATGATAACATATAATTTCCTCGTTTTCAAGCCGCCGGAGCCCGGATGCATGCATATGCGCTGCCCCATAATCGTACCGGCCCATGACTAATCAGCGCGGGGACTAGTCATGGTATGAACAGGAACGCCGGGATATCTGCTTAACGGAACAGGGGTATCCTGTGAATCATGCCGGAATCCGGATACCAGATTCCGTACCAGATATCTTCCAGATTTTCTCCATCTGCCGCCAGAAAACCATAAACGTTGGCGTCAGGCTCTGGGAGCCTTACAGGGCCGTACAGACACTGCCCTGACGCCCGGGCCTGGATAGCAGACTGAAGTTCCTCTGCATATTCCGTGCTTAGAGGGGCATCGGCAAGGGCTGTATTGCTGTCCAGAAGAGTTTTAAAAAGATCTTCAGAGAGCTCAGGAAGTTCTGCTATGGTGCCGCTTTCTTCTTCATAGAGAAATCCCTTCTGATTTTTTACGGCGGGGTTATAGGCATCCGGTATAATCATGGCGCCTCCATCCCCGGCAATGATTTCCGTATACTGGTCCCCCTGCATGAAGATTTCTCCGGCTTCTGAGAGACTTACTGCATATTTTAAGGCAGCGGAGGGCTCCATGGTTCCATGTGGGATGAGATTGAAGACCAGGTAACCAAAAGAACCGTGCAGAGATATTTTTTCTGCGCTGACGTAATCAAGCTCCACGGCCATTCCATAGGGCTGTTTTTTTATAAGGTCCATATCCAGCTCTTCTGCCCTGGATGCAGTATCATTACCTGTCTTCCCGGCCAGAAAAATAGAAGTGGGTCCGTCAGCACCGCCGATGATTCCGATGGAAACGGCACTGTTTCCGGAACCGTCGGCACCTTGAGGAACTGTAAGCAGAAAAAAGGCTGAGAAAATCAGAACGATAACGGCAATAAGAGTCATCCAGAAGGCCGGCTTTTTATAATTTAAAATGTTTTTAATTCTGGATTTTGTGTGGCTTTCTCCAAAGGCCAGAGGGAGAAACAACCCGCTTCTTCTTTCTTCAAAGCGTAGAAGGGCTAAGGAGTACGCTTTTTTGCTTTCCTCTCCCAGGCTGGCGATCACATGCTCATCGCAGGCCATTTCCATATCACGGCAAAAAAGATAAAATGCTGCCCAGACAAGAGGATTGAACCAATGGATTGCCAGCCCCGAAAAGGCAAGTAATTTAAAAAAGGGGTCAAACCGTTTCAGATGGGCGCGTTCATGGGCCAGAACAAATTCTTTTTCCCGCACAGATTCTGTTTCTAAGAAAAAGGTTGGGAGAAAGATCCTGGGATGGAAAAAACCCGTGACCAAAGGGGTGGAAAGATGGTCGGAATAATATATGCCCTCCCCGCCCGGAATGGAATCTGCCAGCTGCTTCTTTAAATGAAGATAACGGCCCAGGTGAATTCCCAGAAATGAAAGGATACCGAGGACCCATATAAGCTCCATAAAGGATAAGGCATGGCTGAGAGGAGAAGAGACAGCATCGGCAGTTTTTGTGAGAATCAGGTTCACCGGAAGATCAATGGCAGGCAGTCCCGTATTAAGAGCAGGCAGAGCTCCGGCATTTGCCGACATCCCTGCGCCATGACCGGGGGTTAAGGGGAACAGGGAAAACGGGGAAGGAATGGAAAGGGGAACCAGCAATTTGAAAAACGGTATCAGCCAGAGAAGATACAGGTACCGCCTAGGAAATTTATTAAGGAAAAGACGAATCGCAAGGATGACGAGGATGGCAGCTCCTCCGGTCAGGCTCATTTGTAACAGCCGCAGCATACATGTCTGGTCCATTAAATTTCCCCCTTTTCGTCTGTTTCTGGTACTGCTTCTTCAATCATTTTATGAAGAGTTTCTGCCTCACTTTTTGTAAGTTTTCGGTCTTTCAGAAAGGCATTTAAAAAGGCCGGGAGAGAACCGGAAAAATTTCTGGCAATCAGATTCTCGCTTTCGTATTTTTGTACCTGTTCCCGTGCCACGAGAGCAGAAACGGTAGCCTTTTCATTCTTTATAAAGCCTTTATCAGCAAGTTTTTTCAGCACTGTGTAGCAGGTGGATTTTTTCCATTCCAGCTCGTTACGGGCCATACGGCACAATTCTGTTGAATTCACCGGCTCTGATCGCCAGATCAGATCCATGAACCGGTATTCGCTTTCAAACAGTTTCAGTTCATTCATACTTTACCTCCTGTAAGCTGCAGGGGAAAAAGGTATTTTGCCCCCTGCGATATCACGAATTGTTTTTGCAATTATTAATGATGACAGAATGAGTCTATCACAGTAGACCTTAAAAAGCAAGAAATAAATTATTAAGCAGAACCAGGCTGATGCGATAAAAGCGGCATTAAAATTGTTTTGAAATTAACAAAATTAAAAGAAAAATATGGAAGTATAGAAAAATACTTGCCTTTATCAAAAAGAACATGGTAGAATTGAGATAATTTAAAGAAAGCTCCGGGGTTCCGGGGAGGAAAGAACGCCGACATATGCAGCAGAACAGTTTAGCCGGGCTGTTGCCAACAAACTATGAAAGAAGAGGAGAAAATGGATGAGTAGATTGAAAATAGCTTCCCCCACGAGGGCAGATATTGTCATGGAGGGGCTTTACAAGGATCTGGAGCGAAGAATTGAATCCAGTCAGCCGGGCCTCTGTCCTGTGGATATGGCACGGGCATTTTTGGAGCTGTGCTACGCGCAGACCTGCGGAAAGTGTGTGCCCTGCCGCATTGGCCTGAGACAGTTAGAATATTTGATTCAGGATGTACTGGATGGAAAAGCTACGATGGAAACTTTGAAGCTAATGGAGGAAACGGCCCTTTCCATTATGGATTCTGCTGACTGCGCCATTGGTTATGAGGCTGCCAACATGGTCTATAAAGGACTCATCGGCTATCGGGATGACTATGTGGAGCATATCAAGAATGGCCGCTGTACCTGTACGACCCAGCAGCCAGTTCCCTGTGTGTCCTTCTGCCCTGCACATGTGGACATCCCCGGGTACATAGCTCTTGTGAGAGAGGGAAGATATGCGGATGCCATACGTTTAATCCGTAAGGACAATCCGTTTCCGACAACCTGCGGTTTCATCTGTGATCATCCCTGCGAGGCCAGATGTCGGAGAGATATGGTGGATGACGCTGTAAATATACGTGGTTTAAAGAGAATGGCGGCCGACTTTGCCGGAGAGGTAGATCCGCCGGAGTGTGCGCCCTCCACAGGAAAACGGGTTGCTGTTGTGGGCGGAGGCCCGGGAGGCTTAAGCGCGGCCTATTATCTGCAGCTCATGGGGCATCAGGTGACGGTATACGAAATGCTGCCCAGCCTTGGCGGTATGCTGCGGTATGGGATTCCCAATTACCGCCTTCCCAAAAACCGTCTGGATGATGATATTAACGCAATCTTGAAGACAGGGGTTCAGGTGAAACATGGCTTGAAAATTGGCCCGGATATTACGATTCATCAGCTGCGGGAAGAATACGACGCGGTGTTAATTTCCATAGGCGCCAGCGCAGATAAGAAACTGGGACTGGAAAACGAGGACGCCGAAGGCGTTTTGTCGGCAGTCCAGTTTTTGAGGGGCGTGGGAAAGGGAGAAATTCTTGATCTGACAGGAAAGGAAGTAGTTGTAGTCGGAGGCGGAAACGTGTCTATGGACGCGGTTCGCACGGCAAAGCGGATGGGGGCAAAAAAAGTCAGTATCCTTTACCGCAGAAGAAGAAACGATATGACAGCGCTTCCGGCGGAGGTCGAGGGAGCCATCGCTGAGGGAATCGAGCTTCAGACCTTAAAGGCACCGGCGTCCATTGATGTGGGAGAAGATCATCAGATTAAAGGCATCTACGCTACCCCGCAGATGATCAGCCTCATAAAGAACGGCAGAGCCAGTGTAAAGCCAACCGGAGAGCCGGACATCTACATCCCCTGTGACATTTTAATAAGGGCCATTGGCCAGGACATTGAAACCAGCCATTTTGAGGAAGCCGGAATTCCTGTGGCCCATGGAAAAATCCTCACTCAGAATACGGGAGACTTTGAAAATATGCCCGGCGTGTTTGCCGGAGGAGACTGCGCCAGCGGTCCTGCTTCCGCGATCAGTGCCATTGCAGCGGCAAAGGTGGTGGCGGCCAATATTGACGAGTATCTGGGATATCATCATGCGATTTCCTGTGATGTGGAAATTCCGGAGGCAAATCTGGAAGACAGAACGCCCTGTGGCCGTGTGAACCTGACAGAGCGTGAAGCCTGTGAGAGAATCTGCGATTTTGAAGGCGTTGAAAACTGCATGACAGAAAATGAGGCGAAGCAGGAGGCATCCAGATGTCTGCGCTGCGATCATTTCGGATATGGAATCTTTAAGGGAGGCAGGAACAAAATATGGTAAATATTACAATTGATGGAAAAAAAGTCCAGGTAAGGGCAAACATGACAATTATGGAGGCTGCCGCCCAGTGTGGAATTCCTATTCCGAAATTATGTTATCTGAAGGGAATCAATGAAATTGCGGCCTGCCGTGTCTGTGTGGTGGAGCTGGAAGGAAAGGAAAAGCTGATTACTTCCTGCAATAATGTAGTGCAGGAAGGGATGGTATTATATACCAACAGCCCCAAAGTGCGCCGCCACAGAAAGAAAACCGTTGAGCTGATTTTATCTCAGCATGACTGTCTGTGCGCCACATGCCCGCGAAGCGGAAACTGCAGCCTCCAGAAGATTGCCAATGATCTGAACATTCTGGATGTGCCGTTCAGACAGACGCTGGAGCACCAGGCATGGAATAAAAATTTCCCCTTCATCAAGCGGTCAGAAAAATGCATTAAATGTATGCGCTGTGTCCAGATTTGTGAAAAAGTCCAGAGCCTGGGCATTTGGGATGTGGAAGGCACCGGCTCCAGAACCACAGTCAATGTGGCAGGGCATAAGACCATTGAGGAGGCGGATTGTTCTCTCTGCGGCCAGTGTATTACCCACTGTCCGGTGGGAGCTCTCACAGAACGGGATGATACGGAAAAAGTATGGGATGCCATCGAAGATAAAGAGAAAATCGTGGTGGCTCAGGTGGCTCCGGCGGTTCGAACCGCATGGGGAGAGGAACTGGGACTTCCTCCGAAACATGCTACCATTGGGCGTATTCTTGATGCGTTAAAGCGCATGGGAGTGGACTATGTGTTCGACACGGTGTTCTCGGCGGATCTTACCATTATGGAAGAGGCCAATGAATTTGTGGAACGGTTCACAAAAGGCGAGTTTAAGGACAGGCCCATGTTCACCTCCTGCTGTCCGGGGTGGATCCGTTTTATTAAGAGCCAGTATCCTCATCTGGTCCGTTATCTGTCCACAGCAAAATCTCCGCAGCAGATGTTCGGCGCGGTTATGAAAACATACTATGCAGAAAAGCTGGGAGTGTCTCCTGATAAAATATTTACTGTGTCCGTAATGCCCTGTGTGGCGAAAAAAGGTGAGAGCGAGATGGAGCTTTACTATGAGGAGTACGCCGGGCATGATGTGGATGCGGTGATTACCACCAGGGAGCTGGTAAAAATGATCCGCTCTGCTCACATAAAGCCAGAGGGCTTAAGGGATATTGAGAGTGACAGGCCCATGCAGGACGGAACCGGAGCCGGGGTGATTTTTGGTGTTACCGGAGGAGTGATGGAGGCCGCTCTCCGCACGGCCTATTACGTGATTAAAGGTAAAAATGCGCCTGCTGATGCATTCCGCGCAGTCCGCAGCCTGGGCTTCAATTCCAATGACGGCGTGCAGGAGGCGGAGTTTAAGATTGACGATATTGTGGTGAGAACAGCGGCTGTCAGCGGGCTGGGAAATGCCAGAAAGCTTTTGGATAAAATCGAACAGGGAGAGGTCCGGTATGATTTTGTGGAGGTAATGGCATGCCCCGGAGGATGCGTCGGAGGAGGCGGCCAGCCAATTCATGACGGCGAGGAATGGGCCTTTGACAGAGGAAGACAGCTTTATTATCTGGATGTCAATACGAACCTGCGCTATTCTCATGAAAACAGGGATGTGCTTGCCATGTATGAGACCTACTTTGAAAAGCCCAATTCCCACAAGGCCCATATGCTGTTACATACAGAGCACAGAAAATAGATAAAAAGTTATTGCTGCGTCTGGCAGACAGTAACATAAAAAAGCCATTGCAGAACAGGAAAACCTGTCATAGCAATGGCTTTTTTGAAATTACAACAAAGCCGGAATACGAAGCCAGCGGCCGCGCAGCAGCCGGATGAGGAAAACAATTCCCCGGAAAATCAGTTCGCAGGTCATGGAGATCCAGACGCCTGTGACTCCATAGGAGCGGGTAAAGAGGACTACGCTGAGCACCCGGACCCCCCACATACTGCAAAGGTTGATAAAAAAAGGTCCCCTGCTGTCTCCGGCTCCCCGAAGGGCTCCGATTACCACGATGCTGACAGCAAAAAGCGGTTCGGAAAAAGCCACAATTCTGAGAACACGTGCACTGAGGGCGGCTACCTGGGGATCTGCAGTTAAAAGTCCGGTTAGAGACGGGGCCGAAAGGAACATGATGATCCCCATACCTGTAACCAGGAGAAAGCCCAGTGCAGTGGTTCCATAGGCAAAACGTCTGGCCATATCCAGGCGTCCGGCGCCGATACTCTGTCCTACAAGAGCGGTGGCCGCGGCGGCAATGCCGTATGCAGGAAGATAGCAGATGCTTTCTGTCTGGACTGCCACATAATTGGAAGCTACTGCGAGGGTGCCCATACCGGCAATGATGGCGGTCATGACGATCTGAGCGAAGCAGAGGGTCATGCGCTCCAGAGCGGTGGGAGTAGCCAGGTGAAGGGCATTATGCATACAGGTTCCTGTAAAGCGCCAGCGCTCTCCTCCACGAAGTCCCATGGGTCCCTTGCTTTTTAAGAGAGCGAAAGCCAGGGAAAGTCCGATGCATGCCTGGGAAAGTCCGGTGCCGAGGGCGGCTCCCGTGACCCCAAGGCCGGCGCCCCAGAGGGTGAATTTACCGATTTGCCTTGAAGGATAAATAAGAAAGAAATTAAAAAGAACATCCAAAAGGCACATACCGATATTCATAAAGCTTGGGAGCGTCACATTTCCGCTGCACCGGAGAATGCCGGAATACATGGCACAGGCCATATTAAAAGGAAAGAAGGCTCCCACAACGCAAAAATATGCTCCCGCATAAGGCCGGATATCCGGATCTGCACCCAGAAAAGCCGGAAGAAAGCGGCCCAGAGAGACAATAACAAGCGCAAGGCTGATTCCAAACAGGAGATTAAACAGGATAGCCTGACAGAGTACGTTCCGGCTGTCTTCTTCCCGCCCGGCCCCCAGATATTGAGCCACCTGGACGGAAAAGCCTACGGCGACAGCACTTACAATGCCGTTTAACAGCCATATGGAGCTGGACACTACGCCAATGGAGGCTGTGGCCCGGGAGCCCAGACTTCCTACCATGGCTGTATCAATATAACTCATTAAGGTCATTACCAGTTGCTCCAGGATGGCAGGAATGGACAGAGAAACAATTAGCTGCACTTGCTTTTTTAAGGATATGGCCTGCCCGTTTCTCATATCCTCACTCATCTGTAACATATTCATATGAAAAATCCCTCCTGCCTTTGATTATACATGATTTTCACAAGAAAGGAAAGCTCTGGCTGCTCTGCGAATCCAGTTTGGGAAATCCGGCAAAGGATTTTTTACTTGTAAGAAAGCCATAAAGCTGATAGAATAGTAAAACCAGGGGACTTGAAAAAGGCCCCTAAAAGGCGTGTGAATAAAGGAGAAAATTTTAAATATGTTTATAGTGGCAGGTCTCGGGAATCCGGGAAAGGAATATGAAAATACAAGACACAACGCAGGTTTTATGGTTCTGGATGTTCTGGCTGAGAAACTTGGAGCGGATATTTCTGAAAAAAAGCATAAGGCTCTTTGCGGCCGGGCTGTGATCGGAGGGCATAAGGTGATTCTTTTAAAACCCCAGACGTTCATGAATTCCAGTGGGGAAAGTATCCGGGCGGCCGCCGATTATTATAAGGTGGAGCCGGAGGATATCCTGGTGGTATACGACGATATCAGTCTGGCGCCGGGACAGCTGAGGATCCGGACCAAAGGAAGTGCCGGAGGACACAATGGCATTAAAAGCATTATCGCCCATCTGGGGACACAGGAATTTCCAAGAGTCCGTGTGGGGGTGGGGGAAAAACCGCCCAGAATGGATCTGGTAGATTATGTGCTGGGGCATTTTTCCCAGGGTGAGAAAAAAATCATGGAGGATGCAGTGAAGGAAGCGGCAGATGCGGTGGTGGAGGCTGTCACAGAGGGCATTGAACATGCCATGAATGACCATAATAGGAAGAAGGACAGTCAGGCATAGCAGAACGATCAGACATAGCAGAAACAGGAGAAGGGAAGTATGGGAGAGATATTTGCAAATCCGTTGATGGAGCTGGCGGAATACGGGGATATGAAGCGTGACCTGAATCAGGGGAAGGGACCTGTGCACATATGCGGCGTTACGGATTCCCAGAAAGTCCACGTAATGTACGAGCTTTCTTCGGAGAAGGCATGGAAGTTAATTGTGACTTATGATGACACCAGGGCAAAGGAACTTTACGATGATTTCAGCTATTTCTGTAAAAACACATGGCTGTATCCGGCCAGGGATCTGCTGTTTTACAGCTCAGATATTCACGGAAATCTTCTGACCAGACAACGGATGCAGGTGTTTAAACACCTGGCGGAGGATGAGGGCGGCATTGTTGTTACAACGGTGGACGGCCTTATGGACCACCTTCTTCCGCTTTCTGTACTGGAGGAATGCTGTCTGTCTGTGACATCAGGGGATGTCCTTAATGTGGAAGAAATCAGAAGAGCCCTGACGAACATGGGCTACGAGCGTATGGGGCAGGTAGATGGGATGGGACAGTTTTCCATTCGGGGCGGAATCCTTGACATTTTCCCCCTTACGGAGGAGCTGCCGGTTCGGATTGAACTTTGGGGAGATGAGGTGGATTCTATTCGATCTTTTGACCCGGAAAGCCAGCGCTCCATTGCACAGATGGATTCTGTCAGGATTTTTCCGGCTGCGGAGGCGGTACTCACCCGGTCTCAGATCGAAGATGGGATTCGCATGATTGAGAAGGAAGGGGAAAAGCAGGAAAAGACATTCCGTGACCAGGGAAAGGCAGAGGAGGCCCATAGGATTAAGACAACAGTAGGGGAGATCTGCGAGTCTCTGAGAGAGGGCTCTGCCACCCAGAATCTGGATGGATATATCCGGTATTTTTATAAAGGCACGGTTTCTTTCCTTGATTATATGAGAAAGGCGGCTTCCGGAAAAGAAAACGGCCTGGCTGTGTTTCTGGATGAGCCTCAGAGACTTAAGGAAAAAGCGGAGACAGTGGAAATGGAATTCCGGGAGAGCATGAGCCACCGGCTGGAAGGCGGGTATCTGCTCCCGGGACAGACGGATATTCTGTTTTCTGCAAAGGAAGCGCTGGCGGCTGCCCAGCTTCCTGATACTGTATTTATGACCGGACTGGATCAGAGGCTTCCCGGTATGGCCGGGAAGAAAAAGTACAGTATCACGGGAAAAAATGTCAATTCTTATCAGAATGGCTTTGAGTTTCTCATCAAGGATCTGCTCAGATGGAAAAAAGAAGGCTACCGGGTGGTACTTCTCTCGGCCTCCAGAACCAGGGCCAGCAGACTGGCAGGGGATCTGAGGGAATATGAGCTCCGCGCTTTCTGCCCTGAGGATGCAGGAAAGCCTGTGAACCCGGGAGAAATCCTTGTGACCTATGGAAAGCTCCATAAGGGCTTTGAATATCCCCTGATTAAATTTGTGGTTATTACCGAGGGGGATATGTTCGGAAATGAGAGACGTCAGAAAAAACGGAAAAAGTATAATTATGAAGGAAAGAAAATCAGCAGTTTTTCAGAGCTTTCCGTTGGAGATTATGTGGTTCACGAAAGCCATGGCCTGGGAATTTACCGGGGAATTGAGAAAATTGAACGGGATCATGTGATCAAGGATTACATTAAAGTAGAATATGGAGGCGGGGGGAAATTGTATCTTCCGGCCACCCGACTGGATGGAATCCAGAAATACGCCGGAGCTGATGCAAAAGCGCCGAGACTGAATAAGTTAGGCGGAAGTGAATGGGGAAAAACTAAGACCAGGGTCCGTACGGCAGTGAGAGAGATTGCAAAGGAACTGGTGGAGCTTTATGCGGCCCGGCGTGACTCGGAGGGCTTTCAGTATGGCCCGGATACGGTATGGCAGAAGGAATTTGAGGAAATGTTTCCGTATGAAGAAACGGAGGATCAGCTTGCCGCCATTGAGGATACGAAAAAGGATATGGAGAGCCGGAAGATCATGGACCGTCTGATCTGCGGGGATGTGGGATATGGAAAAACGGAAATTGCCCTCCGGGCGGCGTTTAAAGCAGTTCAGGAGGGGAAACAGGTAGTCTATCTGGTTCCCACTACGATTCTGGCCCAGCAGCATTACAATACTTTTGTCCAGAGAATGAAAGATTTTCCTGTGCGGGTGGATTTAATGTCAAGATTTCGGACTCCGGGCGAGATAAAAAAGACTCTGGAAGGTCTGAAAAAAGGGTATGTAGACATAATCATCGGCACTCACCGGGTCCTTTCCAGGGATGTGGAATTCAAAAGCCTGGGACTTCTTATCATCGATGAAGAACAGAGATTCGGGGTGGCCCATAAAGAGAAAATCAAACAGATGAAGCAGAATGTGGATGTACTGACTCTGACAGCAACTCCCATCCCCAGAACGCTCCATATGAGCCTTATCGGAATCCGTGACATGAGCGTGCTGGAGGAGCCTCCGGTGGACCGGGTGCCTATCCAGACCTACGTGATGGAATACAACGATGAGATGGTACGGGAGGCCATTCACAGGGAAATATCCCGGGGCGGTCAGGTGTATTATGTATATAACCGGGTCAATAATATTGATGAGATTGCAAACCATGTGGCGGCTCTGGTGCCGGATGCCCAGGTAGCTTTTGCCCATGGCCAGATGAATGAGCACCAGCTTGAAAAAATCATGCTGGACTTTGTAAATGGTGAAATTGACGTGCTGGTGTCTACCACTATCATCGAGACCGGTTTGGATATTCCCAATGCCAACACCATGATTATTCATGACGCAGACCGTCTTGGACTGTCACAGCTTTACCAGATTCGGGGCAGAATCGGCCGTTCCAACCGGAATTCTTTTGCGTTCCTCATGTATAAGAGGGATAAGATGTTGAAGGAAGAGGCGGAGAAGAGACTTCAGGCCATCCGGGAATTTACGGAGCTGGGTTCCGGTATCAAGATTGCCATGCGGGATCTGGAAATTCGCGGGGCCGGAAATATTCTGGGGGCAGAGCAGCATGGTCATATGGAGGCAGTGGGGTATGATCTTTACTGCAAAATGTTGAATGAAGCGGTTCTGGCTCTTAAAGGGAAGATGCCGGAGGAAGATAAGTTTGAGACCGTGGTGGACTGCGATATTGATGCTTTTATTCCGGATGGATATATTAAAAATGAGTATCTGAAGCTGGACGTGTATAAAAGAATATCTGCCATTGAGACGGACGATGAATATATGGATATGCAGGATGAGCTTATTGACCGGTTTGGAGATATTCCGAAATCCGTGGATAATCTTTTACGGGTGGCTGAGCTCAAGGCCATGGCCCGCCGGGCTTATGTGACAGAGGTGGATATCAACCGTCAGGAGGTACGCCTGGAGCTGTATCCGAAGGCCAGACTGGATGTAGCGGGAATTCCGGCGCTGGTTTCCGAATATAAAAACGCTCTTCGGTTTGTCCAGGGGGAGAAGCCCATGATGTTTTACCAGGACAAGAAGAATAAAAATAAGGATTGTGAGCGAATGCTGGGGACAGCCAGAGAAATTTTAATGAAACTGTCCGATCTGGCGCTGTAAAGAGGATGCCGGAGAAAGGGAGATAGAAAGATGACAGAAGCTGAGATCAGAAATCTTTTAGAACACCAGAGGTCATATTTTGCCTCCGGGGAAACTCTGGATATAAAAAAGCGGATAGAGGCGCTAAAAAAGCTTAAGGACTGTATTGTGAGACATGAAAAAGAAATCGGGGCGGCGCTCAGAAAAGACCTTGGAAAGAGCGGCGCTGAGAGTTATATGTGTGAGACCGGGCTTGTACTCAGTGAAATCAGTCATATGTTAAGGCATATCCATTCCTACACAAGGGAGAAAACAGTTCATACACCTCTGGCCCAGTTTCATTCCAGAAGTTATAAAAAGCCGTCTCCCCGGGGCGTTGTGCTGATTATGAGTCCGTGGAATTACCCGTTTCTTTTGACCCTTGATCCGCTGGTGGATGCCATTGCGGCAGGAAATACGGCGGTGGTGAAACCAAGTGTCTGTTCCATAAACACCTGCCGCCTCATAAAGCTCATGATTGAGGAGTGCTTTGAGCCGTCCTATGTAGCTGTGGTTACAGGAGGCCGGGAGGAAAATATAAACCTTTTGAAGGAGCGGTTTGACTATATTTTTTTCACAGGAAGCCAGGCGGTGGGAAAGGAGGTCATGGCCCGGGCAGCGGCCCATTTAACGCCTGTAACTCTGGAACTGGGGGGAAAGAGCCCCTGTGTGGTGGAAAAAAGCGCTGATCTTAAGCTGGCGGCAAAGCGGATTGTTTTTGGGAAGTACTTAAACTGCGGGCAGACCTGCGTGGCACCGGATTATGTATATTGTGACAGGACCATCCGGGACAGACTGGTGAAGGAGCTCAAAAAACAGATTAAAAAGCAGTTTGGAAAGGCTCCTCTGGAAAACAGCTCTTACGGAAAAATTATAAACGAAAAACATTTTAAACGGCTGCTGAGGCTTTTGGAGGAAGAAAAGATTGTCTGCGGGGGAAAATCAGATGAAAAAGCACTTAAAATTGAACCGACGGTTATGGATGGGGTTACATTTCAGGATGCGGTGATGCAGGAGGAAATCTTCGGCCCCATTCTTCCGGTCCTGACCTACGAGACCTTTGATGGAGCGATTGAAAATATTCGTTCCATGCCTCATCCGCTGGCTCTTTATATTTTTACCTCCAGAAAAGAGGCTGCAGATAAAATCCTGTCCCGCTGCGGGTTTGGCGGCGGATGTATCAATGACACCATGATCCATCTGGCCACCAGTGAAATGGGGTTCGGCGGATTTGGAGAAAGCGGAATGGGAGCTTACCATGGAAAGGCCGGGTTTGATACCTTTACCCACTATAAAAGTATTGTGGATAAGAAAGCATGGCCTGATCTGCCTGTGCGGTATCAGCCATATAAGCGGATTTATGACAGGCTGGTGCATTTGTTTTTACGGTAGGGGGGATTGCATTGCCAGGTTAAAAAGAAAGGGGGAATATACAAAGAGCTTAGGAACAGGCACATTGTGCCCACGATTTTTCTGTGGGTGTGATGTGCCTGTTTAAATATCTAAAGGTTATATATCTGAGGGTGGCGCACTTGATTTCAGATACCACAAAAAGGCCTTACTTAACATAATATTTATTATGTCATGGAAAAAGCCTCCTGTTTCCTCTAATATGAGCTTATTTTAGCATCTTATCCCGCATTTTTCAATAGATTTCTAGAAGTTTTGAAAAAAATGACAGAAATCTATTGAAAAATGCGGGCTTTTATATGAAAGAGATGTGGCTGTCCATGACATAATAAATATTATGTCATGGATGATTTTGTATATGAAGAAAGAAATGTCGGGGAAGCAGTTTGGAATGCTGACGGTGCTCCGTGAGGTGAAGCGGGAGAACAGCCCAAAGCATTACTGGCTCTGCGTATGCCAGTGTGGAAAGGAGACCGTTGTGGAGGAGTCACACTTAAAAAATGGACATACAAAAAGTTGCGGTTGCTACCGCAAAACGGTACAGAAGAAGCGAATCCGGGATTTGACGGGCCTGCGTTTCGGACGGCTTTTGGTCCTGGAGGCAACTATGGATGCTGATGGATTCCTGATAGGCTGGAAATGTCAGTGCGATTGCGGAAAACAGTGTGTATGCAAATCCGGAAGTCTTACATCGGGAGTTACAAAAAGCTGCGGATGCCTTCAGGAAGAAAAACGGAAAGAGAACATGAAGAAGGCAATCCATTTTGTTGGCGGGACCTGTGTGGAGCGGATTGCATGCCGGAAAACATTTACAAATAATACGACTGGCCACAGAGGAGTTTACCGGAGGGAAAACAATCGTTGGAGGGCCTGTATCGGATTTCAGGGAAAAGTGTATTATCTTGGTTCCTTTGAGCACTTTGAGGATGCCGTGGAGGCGAGACTTACGGCTGAGAAGAAGCTGTATGATACGTTTCTGGAGCAATATGCAGAGGAAGAGGCTTCTGAGGGAAACAAAAACGCCTCTGAAAGAGGTTGTATGACAAAAGGAAGAATGTGAATAGAGATTTGGAAAATGAAACGCTATGCATGTCAATATGCAGGACGGAAAAAATATGACATTATGCGCCCACACAGGGTGCAGGAGTTCGCCGGGGCGGGCTTTTTCTATGTCCGGCTGATAAGTTCGGTATAAACAATTTTTGAGATAGGAGAAAGAGAAAAGTGGATGCAAAGCTGATATTTTCTGGAAATCTTGTATTCTGGTTACTGATTATTCTACTCATAGCGACGGGGATCCTGCTTTGCTTTTTTGGGTATAAATATTTCCGGCTTATTTCCCTGGGGGCTATTTGTGGCGTGATATGCTTTGGGGGGTATCATGTGGCAGTACGGCTGACCGGCAATCCGATTATCTGTCTAATTCTGTGCGTTTCCATCAGTTCCTTGGGGATCTGCATGACATATTTTGTGGCGACCGTCCTTACGTTTCTTCTGGATAAAACCGTGGTAAGGCAGTTTATGGCAGACAAGGCCTATCTTGTTTCTGCATTCCTTGGGGCAATGGTGCTGGCACTTACGTTTTATTTTGGGATTTATCGGAGCCTGATAGCAGCGGTGTTAATTGGGCTTGTGTGTGGAGGAAGCGGACTGAAGGTACAAAATAAAAATAAGGAAAAACAGGTACGGTTCAGAACATACGAGGATTTGCTGAAGCTTAAGCCTCTGGATGGAGGAGAAAAGAGCGGATAATATATTTATCATTGCAGGCAGACACAAAAATTCATATGGAAACTGGAGGATATTTCAATAGTGCTGGATGTAAGCAGAAAAGAGCTGAAATACAGTGTAAACGCAATCGAAGCAGCGAATCTGAAAAACCGGCTGTCCAGGTTTATGAAGCCGGATATCCATAACGGTACAAACGGATACATGGTTCGTTCCCTATATTTTGATACATTAGGGGATATGGACTTTGAAGAAAAGGTTGACGGGTATGACAACCGAAAAAAGATACGTCTCAGGATTTATGATACCAATGCAGAGGTAATCAAGCTGGAGGTAAAGGAGAAAACAGACGGAATACAGAGAAAACGCTCCCTGATTCTTAACCGGGAAGAGGCCGAAAGGATGGCACAGGCTGATTATGCCTTTCTTGCTCAGAGGAGGGAAGAGCTGGCCGTATGGCTGTATGCCCATATGACAGCCAGATGCTACCGTCCCAAGTGCATCGTGGAATATGACCGGTTTGCCTGTATTCTGGAACATAACGACACGCGGGTAACGTTCGACAGTAATCTGCGGGCCAGTGAATGCGTACTTGATATTTTTAACAGAGATGCGAATCTATACCCTGTCAGCAGGCCGGACGGAATCACTATGGAAGTGAAGTACAATGGGTTTCTGATGACTTATATTAAAAATGAATTGAGTCTTTATAATAAGATGCAGCAGTCAGTGAGCAAGTATTGCAGGGCAAGGATGATTTCAAAAAAAGGGAGAAGATGATGAAATGAAAGAAACTATATACGAAAGCATGGTCAACAGCACGAATGGACTGACAATACAGGATGTTATCATTAATTTTATCGCAGCGGCAATCCTCGCCTGTCTCATTTATATCTCTTACCGAGCATCTCATTCCGGGCCGGTGTACAGTGAACGTTTTAATGTGTCAATTGTTATGCTGACGCTTGTAACAACGCTTGTAATGAATGTAATTGGCAATAATATCGCGCTTTCTTTGGGTATGGTGGGAGCGTTGTCGATTGTTCGTTTCCGTACTGCCATCAAGGATCCCAGGGATACGGCCTACATATTCTGGGGAATTGCAGTGGGTATTTGCTGTGGAGTTTCAGATTATCTGGTCGCAGGCATAGGTTCCATGGTTATTTTCGTGTTCCTGATTCTGTTCGGGTTCGTGCGGAATAATGAGCGCATTATGATCATCATAAACAGTGAAAAAAATGCCGGAAGTGCAGTTGAAACACAGATGGATTCTTTTTTTGAGGGCAAAGCAGTAATTCGCGTACATAACAGCAATATGCAAAGCAAGGCAGAGGAGTTTATTTTTGAAGTATCTGATAAGCTTATGGAACAGGCGGAAGCCCGCAATGGAAAGCTGGAAAAGCACTTGTCGGAAGTGACCGGAGTTATCTCCGTAAGCTTTGTGAGACAGGATGATGAAGTGAACCAGTAGAAGCGGCCCTTCAGGTAACACTGAAACGGCTGCAGACAGGGGGAAAAGAGCCATCCAAACCGGAAAGCCGGAGATGGAGAAAGGTGGAATATCGTTGTGTTGGTGAGACGAAAAAAAATCTGTCTTATCAGTTTTGGTATTATGAGCGTCTTCCTGATGGCCGGCCTGTGCCTTTTAAGAATGCGCCTTGCGGTTTCGGACGGTAATGTGAAACAGAGCTGCTATTTTACATTGCCGCCGGATCCGGGTCAGGAGGATCCGCTTCTTTATTTGAATGATGACTTCACCGTACAGGAAGGCTTCCATTCCAATCTCCCTATAATAATCCTGTCTATGGACGGAGAACTGCCCGAATATAAGAGCTTTTCTGTCGGAGAGGAACGTGTAACCGGGGAGGAGCCATATATCCGGGGCAGTGTCCGCATTATAGACGGAGATGGGGAATTTAATTACATCACAGACAATCCCGTTATGGAAAGCCGTCTGCATATTAAAAAGAGAGGGCATACGTCCTTCACATTTGACAAAGAGCAATATTTGCTGAAGCTGGAAACAGCGGACGGTATGGCAAACAAAGTTGATGTTCTTGGAATGGGAGAGCATGACAGTTGGATTTTAAATGGTAGCATGGCGGATAAGAGTATGATTCGGAATTACCTGGCTTACAGAATTGCCGCCGAAGTGGATGAAACAACGCCGGACAGCCGGTTTTGCGAGGTAATCCTGCAAAAAGGAGACCAGTACGTTTATCAGGGCCTGTATTTGATAATGGAGACCATAACAAGAAGTGAAAACAGGATTGACATAGATGAATATAAGGCAAAGAACACATACAGCAGTTATATTGTGAGAAGGGACCGCCGCACATCTTTTGATAAAATGCTGGATACCTATGGCAGGCTTTCAGGTCTATCCGATGAGTGGATTGGACTTAAATACCCTTCAGAAAGAAAGTTGACGAAAAACACAATGCGCTATATTGAAGAGGACTTTTCCCGGATTGAAAAAGTGCTCTACTCGGATGAGAAGAATGTGTTTGTGACTTATGGGAGATATATTGATATCCATTCTTTTGTGGATTATTTTTTACTGAATGAATATTTCGGCAATTACGATGCAGGAATGCACTCTACCTATATGTATAAAAATTCCGGAGAAAGGCTTAAGATTGGACCGGTATGGGATTTTGACCAGGCAATGAATAATTACTTCTTGGAAGAGATGAACACGGAGACTCTGGCATTTCAGGAAAGGCCATTTTTTAAACAGCTCTGCACAGACAAAAGATTTATAGATCTTTTACAGTCCCGTTATGCCGAGCTGGAGAGGTCATCCCTGAATGGGGAGCATATTGATGATGTGATTAATGAAACGTCTGCCCACATCCGTTCCGCCAGAGAGCGGGAATGGAACCGGTGGGAAGCCGACTATGGAGACGGCTCAGGAACCAACTGGCATAATTACTATCTTCTGGATTATTTAGATGATGATGGAACACTCATAAGCCGTTTTAATGAGGATTATGATCAGGAAATATATAATATTAAGGTTTATTTACATAAACACGGCAAGGCGATGGAGACACAGCTCCAATTTCTGGAGAAAACAACGATTTACGATACTTCGATCCAGAATGAGAAAGAGTTGTTGTTACTGGCTGTTTTAATTTTATTTTTCCTTCCCGCTGCCGTGCTGCTGCGAAGGGGGTAGACAAAGGAATGATGCTTGCGATTATTGGGAAAGAGGCTGTACGGGAACGCCATTTTTTCCTGGAAGGAATAAATAATCCTGTGGTCATTAATGCAATCAGGATTATTGGTACAGGGCTGCTTCTGTTTTTTATCATAAGCTATTTTTGGTACAAAAAAAGATAGGGTGGTAACTTTGCATGCTTTTTTCAAGTATTGTTTTTTTATGTATTTTTTTCCCGGCAGTATTGCTTTTGTACTACCTTTTAGCGTTTTCAAGATTCTGCCAGAACATTTTACTTTTATTGGCAAGCCTGTTGTTCTATGCATGGGGAGAACCGGTATACGTTTTTCTGATGCTGGCGTCCATAGTGGGAAATTCAGTCTTTGCCATTTGTATTGAGAAACAAAGCGGGGAGAAAGCCAGAAAAATACTGCTGATTTGTACAATAACAGCGAACCTAGCAGTATTGTTTGTATTCAAATATATGGATTTTGTACTGGGTATCGCAGGAATAAACGGAAAGAATCTGCCTCTTCCTATCGGAATCTCTTTTTATACCTTCCAGGCAATGTCTTATGTAGTAGACGTTTACCGGCGAAAGGTAAAGGCGGAAAACCCATTTTATGTGGGACTATATATTTCCTTTTTCCCCCAGCTGATTGCTGGTCCCATTATCCAGTATAACGTGATTTCAGAGCAAATCCGCAGCAGAAAAACAGATTTCAATTTGTTTTCTCTGGGAATCAGCCGTTTTACCGTGGGATTGGGAAAGAAGATACTGCTTGCCAACAGCTTCGCCGCCATAGCGGATCATGTGTTTGAGTGGTCCAGCATCGGAACGGAACGGATGGCGGTTCCGGCCATGCTGGCATGGCTTGGCAGTATCGCATATTCTCTGCAGATTTATTACGACTTTTCTGCGTATTCTGACATGGCCATTGGACTTGGAATGTGCTTTGGGTTCCGGTTTCCGGAAAATTTCAACTATCCCTATATTGCCGTATCCATATCTGATTTTTGGAAAAGATGGCACATTTCCCTGACCAGCTGGTTTCGTGAATATGTATATTTCCCGTTGGGAGGAAGCAGGGTTAAAAATCAGGATTATATGGTAAGAAACATGATGACGGTCTGGCTTTTGACAGGAATCTGGCACGGCGCCAACTGGACGTTTTTGCTGTGGGGGCTGCTCTACTTTGTTTTCCAGCTTGCGGAGCGGTTCTTTGAGTATCCTCAGAAAATGAAAAGCCCGTTTATGAGGCACTTCTATACCCTAATGGTGGTAAATGCTCTGTGGGTGATCTTCCGGGCGGACAGCCTTTATCAGGCGGGGCGCTTCTTCTTAAATATGCTGGGACTGAATAACAATGGTTTTTATAGTGACCTGGCTGTAATGCTTATTCAGGAGAACTTGGTATTTCTGGCACTGGGCGTCCTTTTTTCTATGCCCTTTGCAAGAAGCATGAACGAGTGTTTGTTTAGAAACCCCGGTTCATATTTAAATAAAATCTGTACCGCTTTATACCCGGCCGGGATGCTGGCGCTTTTGATATGCTGCGTATCCTATCTGGCAAGCGGAACGTATAACCCGTTTATTTACTTCAATTTCTAAGTTTCAGAGGATAGGAGCAATGCTTATGAATGCATATTTGCTGAGAAAAAAAATATTTACAGTCCTTTTCCTCGTATTTATCTTTGGCTATTCCATGGTCAATGCATGGCATGGGTATGGGGAATGGAAAAACGCCGTGTTGGAGCCCTCGGAAGAAAATAAGGTTTCTGAAATGATAGGAAGGCTGGACGGGAGTATTACGGAGTCCATGTATGAAAGGATGAAGTTTATAGAAATCTATTCTTTTCTGCAGGTGCTTCTGGATAAAAGGGAGATTAATAACTTCGATATTATAAGAGATGAAGATGGCTATCTGCATTATGCTTCTTTCTTTCGGGAGGAACCAACGAAACTTAAGGAGTACGCCAGACGGGTGAAACGGATGCAGGATTTTGTGGAGGAGAGAGGAACGAAGGTGCTTTTTTGCGTTGCACCGTCCAAATATATGTATGGGGAAAACAACTTACGTAAAGGACTGCAGGCAAGTAACCCCGATGACATTGTAAATGAGCTTCTTTTTCATCTGAATCGCTATGGGGTGGAAACACTGGATTACAGGAAATATATTCCCAATGAAACCATGTCGCTTCAGGAGGCTTTTTTCAGGACAGACCATCATTGGACGATTCCGGCGGCGTTTGAGGCGACAAAAATATTGGTAGAGACGATGGAGGAAAAGTTTGGTGTCCGTCTGGATCCCAAAGGTTATTATCTGGATGACGCTCAATATGAACGAGTGGTGTATCCAAGCTGTATGCTTGGTTCCATGGGAAGGAGGTCGGGAGCGAACTTCAGTAAAATAGAGGATTATGAAGCGTTGTGGCCCAGATTCGATATCTCATATAAGCGTGAATATGAGAATGTGGGAGGAATTCGGGGGCACAAGAAGGGGACTGCTCAGGAAGCACTGATGGATGCGGAGATACTGACGAAGGGTTCAAATATATACAGGGATTCCGTGTATTCCATGTATTTAAATGGAGTCAGGCCATATGAAAAAATTATTAATATGGATAATCCAGATGGTTGCAGTCTGTTTGCAATCAGGGATTCCTATTTCTCACCCATGATGGTATTTCTGGCGCCTATGTTCGGCAGGATGGAGGCAATGTGGTCGCTGGAGGAATCCGGACAGTTGGATATAGAAACGTACGTAAGGAATAATGAGTTTGATTATATTATTGTGGAAATTTATCCTTACAATATTAACGAAGACGCGTTTCGTTTTTTTGAGGAGGATGAAAGATGAATCAAGAAAAAGAAAGTTTGTCAGTTTTTTTGAAATCCTTTTTTCATAACTGGAAAGGAAAACTCTGGTTTTTGCTGAACATTATCTGCACTTTAATGTATCTGTTGTGGAGAGTTTTTTTCACGCTCCCTCTGGAGTACGGGATTGTTTCTATCGTGGCCGGGTTGATGCTCTTGGTGGTGGAGATGCTCGGTATGGTGGAGGCATTTATTCACTATGCCAATATGTATTCTGTGGAGAACTACTCTCTTCCGGAGGGCCTGCCCTTTGATAAATTTCCGGAGGTAGATGTTTTCATCTCAACTTACAGCGAAGACACTAAGCTGCTTTATAAGACAATACACGGATGCAAGCGCATGAAATATCCCAACAGGCATAAAGTACATATTTATTTGTGTGATGACGGACATCGGCAGGAAATGAAAGAACTTGCAAAAAAAATGGGCGTCAATTACCTGGACAGGGAAACCCATGAGGGGGCAAAGGCAGGAAATTTAAACAACGCTCTGGCACATACATCCTCGCCTTACATTGTCACGTTTGACGCAGATATGATCCCCCAAAGTGATTTTCTGATGAAGACAATTCCTTATTTTGTAGATGCAGAGATAAGGAATAAAGGGCAAAAAGAAGAGGATCAGGTTAAGCTTGGCTTTTTACAGTCGCCTCAGAGCTTTTACAATCTGGATATGTTTCAGTTTAATTTATATTCTGAACAGAGAATCCCCAATGAGCAGGACTATTTTTATAAAGATATCCAGGTGGCCAGAACCAGAACAAACAGTGTCATTTATGGCGGCTCCAATACAGTGTTAAGCAGAAAAGCGCTGGAGGATGTGGGCGGATTTTATACGGACGCGATTACGGAGGACTTTGCCACTGGGATATTAATTGAAAAGAAGCAGTATGTCAGCCTTGGCATTGGGGAGCCTCTTGCTTCAGGGCTTTCTCCGAACAGCCTGAAGGATCTGGTGCAACAGAGGATCAGATGGGCCAGGGGGGTAATCGCCACCGGAAGGAAAATGCATATTTTTCTGGCTTCTGAATTAAACATGGCTCAGAAGATGAACTACTGGGCATCTGTATGGTACTGGTATGCCCCGCTGAAACGGCTGATTTACATTATGGCTCCGGTTCTGTATGCCACATTCGGCTTTATGGTGTTTAAGTGTACGCTGCCACAGATATTGCTTTTCTGGCTGCCCATGTATGTTACCAGTAATATCAGCCTGAGAATGCTCAGTAAAAACATCCGTACCACAAAATGGACCGGAATCTATGAAACCGTGCTGTTTCCATTTATGCTGCTTCCGGTTCTTATGGAATCTGTGGGGATTTCATTAAAGAAGTTTAAGGTCACAGATAAAGGAGAACAGAAAAATGAGAAAGGAAAAAACCTGCTTTATCTGATTCCTTTTCTTATTTTAATTATTTTATCTATAATTGGAATTATCAGATGTGTTCTCATTATGCTGGACAGCGGTTCCCTTGGCCCGATTGTCGTAGTATTCTGGCTGGTAAATAATCTGTTTTTGCTGGTAATGTCTCTGTTTTTCGTGGATGGACGAATCCCTTACCGAAAGACAGAACGGGTTCTGGTACAAATGCCTTGCCGGGTCAGATATAAGGGGGAGGATTACCAGGGAATGACCAAGGATATTTCTGAAGAAGGCATAGCCCTGCGTCTTGAAAAGCCATACTTTTTCGAGGAGAAAGATCAGGTCCGGCTGTTTCTGGAAAATGAGGACTATCATGTGGATTTGTTTGCCGAAGTGGTTTATGTAAGTCAGGTGGGAGAACAATGGAATTATTCTATGAAATTTACCGACTTAAACGGCTGTTATAATGATCTTCTGGGAATTCTTTATGACAGGATACCAACGTTGCCGCTGGAGATAAAAAGAGACAGCGGAAGCTTCGAAGACCTGAAGCTGAACATGAAGAAACGGGGTACACCGCCTTTTTATCAGAAAAGAGCCTATCCACGGGTAGTCGTTGACGATGAAGTCTGCTGCGTGGCAAAGGACCAGGAGAAAATAAAGGTCTTTGACTTTAACTATGTATGCATTACCGTGAAAAGCGACAAAGAGATTGAACATTTGAAATTAAAGATAGGGAATACTGTGGAACTGGACTGCCAATACCGGGCAGATGTAAGAGGCGGACTGCGGCTTTACGATGTAAAAAATTATCAGGTTGTTATGAACGACCGCACACAGCGCCATGAGCTTCTTGAGTGGCTGGCGGCAGTAAGCAGTAAACCCAAAGACGGAAATAGGGAAAAGGAGATTGGGCCAAAGAGTGAATCATTCGTTGAATTCAGTGAGATGGAGCTTCTGGCCGGAAAATATGAGAAATAGAAGCAAAGTTATCAGTATCCTTCTTTTGTTTATGTTCATAGTATTTTTAACTTTTCTGGACAAAATCATAGCATTTGGAGAAGGAATGCAGACAAGATCCTTTGCCGGACATATGGGGCCAGGCCTGAATATGGGAAACAGTCTCGATTCTGCCAGGCTCAGACAGCATAGGCCGGATGCAGATGAGCTGGAATACGAGATCTGGTGGGGAAATCCCAGACTGAATCAGGAGACGTTTCAAACGATAGCAGAAGCTGGCTTTGGTACGGTACGCATTCCTGTTACATGGGAAGACCATATGGATGAAGAGGGAATCATCTCTGAGCGGTGGATGGGACGTGTACAGGAAGTTGTGGATATGGCGATTTCAGAAGGGTTGTATGTGATTATTAATATGCATCACGAGACCTGGCTTGATTTACAGGAAGAAAAGGAAGCTGAGATGACACAGAGGTTTGCGACTGCCTGGAGCCAGATTGCAGAACGGTTTCGAAGTTATGGTAGCGAGCTTTTATTTGAGGCCATGAACGAACCGAGACTTCGTGACAGCGAATATGAATGGACATCGGGAACGCAGCAGATGAGAGACATGGTAAACCGCCTTAATGGGCTGTTTGTAAAGACCATAAGAGAATCAGGAGGAAAAAATAAAAAGCGTTATTTGCTTATTTGCCCTTATGGCTCCACCAGTGAAAGGGAAGGCATGGAGGGGCTTGTAATTCCAGATGACAGGAGGATTATGGTGTCGATTCATATGTATGAGCCTTATTCCTTTTGCCAAGAGGACGATGGTGACAGAGAATGGGATACGCCCGAACACAGGGAACAGATTGCATCGGCTTTTTCTGATATGAATGAGGTGTTCGTGAAAAAGGGCATTCCTGTGATGCTGACGGAATTTGGGTGTGAGGATAAAGGAAATACAAAAGAACGGATCGCATGGACCCATTATTATATGGAACTGGCCAGAGAGTATCGTATAAACTGCATTTGGTGGGACTGCAGCAGATACCGGCTGCTGAACCGGGAAAACGGGACGTGGGAATTTCCGGAGATTGTGGAAATTTTGGTGGGACAATGATAAAAACGTGGAAATCTTTTTTCCTGCTCTTGACAAAACCAGCAGATATCCATATAATGTGCCTTATAAATAAGGAAAAGCAATGAAGAGAACAAGTAGCGGAATGACACTCTGAACAGAAAATGGCCGGCTGATGAGAGGCGTATAGAGAAATTCCTGCGAATACATCCCGGAGCTTTGCACCGAACCGGAAAACCAAAGTAGGCTGCAACGGAGTCGGCACACGTTACCGTGCCAGAGTCATGACTGTGACTTACAAAGCTGTATGGCGCAAGCCATATGGGAACATTAGGTGGTAACACGAGATGGAAACCTCGTCCTTTTGATAAGGGCGGGGTTTTATTATTCTCATATTAGGAATTTTGTTTCATTACCAGATCAAAAAAGAAAGAGGAGAAACCAATGGGAGTATACGAAGAATTACAGGCCAGAGGGCTGATCGCCCAGGTCACCAATGAAGAAGAGATCAGAAAGATGGTAAATGAGGGAAAGGCTGTTTTTTATATCGGTTTTGACCCGACAGCAGACAGCCTGCATGTAGGCCATTTCATGGCGCTTTGCTTAATGAAGCGTCTTCAGATGGCCGGGAATAAGCCGATTGCCCTGATCGGCGGCGGCACAGGTATGATCGGCGACCCGTCCGGCAGAAGCGATATGCGCCAGATGATGACAAATGATACAATCTGCCATAACTGCGATTGCTTTAAAGAGCAGATGAGCCGTTTCATTGACTTTTCCGATGGAAAGGCCCTGATGGTGAATAATGCAGAATGGCTGATGGATTTGAACTACATTGAATTCCTTCGCGAGGTTGGTCCCCATTTTTCTGTCAATAACATGCTGCGGGCAGAATGCTATAAACAGAGAATGGAGAAGGGCTTAAGCTTTCTGGAGTTCAACTACATGCTGATGCAGAGCTACGACTTCTATGAGCTGTTCCAGAGATACGGCTGCAATATGCAGTTCGGAGGCGATGACCAGTGGAGCAACATGCTGGGCGGCACAGAGCTGATCCGCAGAAAGCTGGGGAAGGACGCCCATGCCATGACCATCACCCTTCTCTTAAATTCCGAGGGCAAGAAGATGGGAAAGACCCAGTCCGGCGCCGTTTGGCTGGATCCGAAAAAAACCAGTCCGTTCGAGTTCTACCAGTATTGGAGAAACGTGGGAGACGCCGATGTATTAAAGTGCCTCAGAATGCTCACCTTCCTGCCGCTTGAGCAGATTGACGAGATGGACCGCTGGGAAGGCAGTCAGTTAAATCAGGCCAAGGAAATTCTTGCTTATGAGCTCACAAATCTGGTACATGGCGAGGAAGAGGCAAAGAAAGCCCAGGAGAGCGCGAGAGCCTTGTTTGCCGGCGGCAATGCGGCAGAGATGCCCACGGCGGAACTTACGGATGATGATTTCACAGACGGAGTGATTGATATCCTGTCCATTGTGCAGAAATCCGGTCTCTGCACGTCCCGCTCCGAAGCGAGAAGGAATGTGGAGCAGGGCGGTGTGTCCGTGGACGGAGAAACCGTAAAGGATATTAAAACCATGTATACAAAGGAACAGCTTTCCGGTGAAGGGATTGTTGTAAAGCGGGGCAAAAAGAACTTCCGCAGAGTACTCTTATTGTGTAAGGAAGGGACAAAAAATGGAGATATTTAATGAAGCAAAAAAGAATTTTGACTATATGGTACGAATCCGGAGACAGATGCATGAAAATCCGGAGATGACAGGGAAGGAATATGAAACTCTGAAATTAATTAAAAAGGAACTGGATGATATGGGGATTGAATACATTGAAGTTCCGGATGGCGGCATTGTAGGGCAGATTCATGGAGGAAAACCAGGAAAGATGGTTCTGATGCGTGGAGACATGGACGCTCTTCCGATTCAGGAAAACTCTGTAAACCTGACCTGCAGTAAGGTCTGTGTATCCGGGAACGCAGGCGTTTCCCATGCATGCGGCCACGATTCTCATACAGCCATGCTGCTTGGAGAGGCAAAAATTTTAAACGAGCACAGAGATGAAATAAACGGCACTATCGTCCTGTGCTTTGAGCGGGGCGAGGAAGGCGGAGGGCAGGTGAGAAATCTGCTTCCGTATATAGTTGAGACGATGAAGCTTCCCATTGATACCTGCATTGCAACCCACGTAAAATGGGATGTGGAGGCCGGAAAAGTTTCGGCGGAGCCGGGTCCTGTATGTTCCGGCGGCTATGGTTTTTCTATCCGTCTTCACGGCCTGGCAGGCCATGGCTCCCGCCCGGATATGGCCCACAGTGTGCTGGACTGCTTTCATTCCATATATAACCATATGAATATGATCCGCATGAAATACGTAAGCCCCACAGATATTCTTACTTTCTCCGTGGGTAAGGTAGAGTGTGGAACTGCTTTTAATATTGTACCGGATGAACTGACTTTTGAAGGGACCATCCGGACCTTCAACGTGGAGGGGGCGGGCGCCAGCTTTATGAAACAGTTTATGGAGGTGGTCGAAGCGGAGTGTAAATTGAACCAGTGCACTTATGAAGTCGTATCCATGCCTGATCCATTATTTGAAAATTACAACAATGAAGCATGCAGCGAAATTGCAAGAAATGCCATTAGGAAGTACATCGGGGAGGATGCCCTTACGAAGGCACAGCCGTGGATGGCCTGTGAAAGCTTCCAGGCCTATTTAAAATACTGGCCGGGTGTGATTACCTTCACGGGGATTAAGAATGACAGGCTGGGATCCGGGGCCAATCACCACACACCAGAATTTGATCTGGACGAAAAAGGCATGATATACGGTGCAGCGGCAGCTTTGGGATATGTGGTTGACTTTCTTAACTATGAAGGGGAAATTCCGTTCACTCCCTATAAGGGGAATATCAGAGAATTGTCGGCAAGAAATCTTTAAAAGTAAAAATTCTTCATAAGGCGGACGCCACAAGCTTCTTGTCCGCAATGCGCGGGCAAGAAGCAGCAAGGCTGAACTGTTACGAATCTACTGGTACTGGGACTGATGCATTTCATAATAGAAGCCTTTTCTTTTCATCAGTTCCCCGTGATTTCCGCGTTCCACCACATTTCCGTCCTGTACCACAAGAATGCAGTCGGCATTCCGGATGGTGGACAGCCGGTGCGCCACCACAAAGCACGTTTTGTTCTCCATCAGACTTCGCATGGCAGCCTGAATCTGGTGTTCTGTTCGGGTGTCCACATTGGAGGTGGCTTCATCCAGAATCAGCATGGGAGAACGCATCAGAAGGGCTCTGGCGATGGTGAGAAGCTGTTTCTGTCCCTTGGAAATATTGGTTCCATCGTCAATCAGAAGCGTGTCATAACCCTGGGGGAGGCTTTCAATGTAGGTGTGGATTCTGGCTGTTTTTGCGGCTGCAATGACTTCTTCCCTGGTAGCATCCGGCCTCCCGTAGGCAATGTTTTCATAGATTGTGCCATAGAAAAGCCAGGTATCCTGAAGAACCATGGAATAGGAAAGGCGAAGGCTTTTTCTTGTGATATCTGCAATGTTCTGTCCATCCACTAAAATTTTCCCGCTGTCGATGTCGTAAAAACGCATTAGAAGGTTGATAAAGGTGGTTTTTCCGGCACCGGTGGGGCCAACAATGGCAATGAGACTGCCTTTTGGCGCCTCCATACTGAAATCCTTTAAAATAACCCGGTCCTTCTGATATCCGAAATTCACGTGAGAAAGAGCTACATTTCCCTCCGGGGAGGAAAGGTTTCGGGCATTTTCATGGTCAGCGGGTTCCGGCTCCTCGTCCAGTACCTTGAACACCCGCTCCGCGGCGGCCAGGGAAGACTGAAGCTCTCCATAAATTTCCGCAATTTCCCGGATGGGTCCGGTGAATTTTCTGGAATATAAAACGAATGCGGAAATGCTGCCGATGTCAATCTGACCTTTCAGATACAGGATGGCTCCAAATACGGAAATCAGGGCCAGAGCCAGGTTATTGATGGCATTGGTGGAAGGGCCCATGATGCTGGCGTAGTAGTCTGTTTTGTAATAGGCATCCGCCAGATTTTTGTTCTGCACATCCATTTCTTTAATGACCCGCTCTTCCTGGGTATAGGCGCGAAGCGTCTTCTGGCCGGAAATCATCTCCTCTACATAGCCATTTAAATCTCCGGCAGCCTTTGAGCGGGCCCGGAACATGGGCTGGACCATACGGGTCAGATAGGAAGCCAGTACCAGGGCCAGAGGAATGGTAACAGTAAAAATAAGCACCAGACGGGGGCTTAAGCGTATCATCATGAAGAGGGAACCGGCAATGGTGACGGAACTTGAGAGAACCTGTACCACATCGTTGGATAAGGAGGCGTTGATGGTATCAATATCGTAGGAAATCCGGCTTAAAATATCTCCGGTTGTGGTATTGTCAAAAAAGCTTACAGGCAGGACCACCAGATGGTTGAACATGTCTTTCCGCAGGGTGTAGGTGATCTTACGGGAAAGGGCAATCATGGAGACATTTACGATGTAGCTCATCAGAGAGCTGGTTACATAAAAGAACAGCAGCAGGGCAGCATACCGGTAAAGCAGAGGCATATTCATATTCCCCTTTGCACCCTTATCAATCAGATTGATGGCAGTGCCGGAGAGTCTGGGACCCGCCAGTGCCAGGAGATTTCCGATTAATGACAAAGCAAGGACAAAAAAGAGCTGTATTTTGTGGCGCATCAGGTAGCCGATGATCCGGATAAAAGTGGCTTTTCGCTTCATACATGTTCACCTCCCATCTGTATGTCGTAAATTTCTCTGTAAGCGGAGCAGGTCTTTAAAAGCTCCTCATGGGTTCCAAGCCCCATGGGGATTCCGTCCTCCAGAACCAGAATTTTATCGCAGTGCAGAATGGAGCTGATGCGCTGGGCAATAATTATGGTTGTGCCGGAAAAGGAATCCTTCAGAGCAGAACGGAACGCCGCATCGGTCTTATAGTCCAAAGCACTGGAGGAGTCATCTAAAATCAGAATTTCCGGGTGCCCGGCCAGAGCCCTGGATATGAGAACCCGCTGCTTCTGACCGCCGCTTAAGTTGACACCCTTCACAGCAATGGCCTTTTCATACCCTCCGGATTCTGCAATGAAGGCAGCGGCCTGGGCCACAGAAACGGCCTCGTCAATTCTGGATAAGGAGAGATTACGGCCCATGTCAATGTTCTGGAGCAGGGTTTCTTTAAATAAAACGTCATTCTGGAACACTACGCCGAACTTCTGGCGCAGCTCCTTTAAAGGAAAAGTAGTGATATCACGTCCGTTGATGGAAATGGTTCCGCAGTCCACATCATAAAGGCGCAGCAGGAGTTGAACCAGGGTGCTTTTTCCGGCTCCTGTGGGGCCGATGATACCAAGAGACTGGCCGTGTTCCAGCGTAAAATGAATATTATCCAGATTTTTTGTCCGCTTATTATAGGAAAAGCTCACATGCTCAAAGGCAATATGAGGCGGTTCGGGCCTGTCCCCGGTACCGGATTCCTGTGCCGGGACACCAATTTTCATATCTGCCGGAGTGGTAAGAACCTCCTCAATACGCCCGGCACTGGCAATGGCCCTGGACGTCATGGTTATAAGGCGGGAAACGGCCATAACGGCGTTCAGGATGATGGTAAAATATGTAAGAAAAGCCACAATGGCTCCGGGTTTCATATTTCCGGTGGAAACGCGCCAGGCCCCGACGAGAATCACAGCTACCAGACCCGTGTTTAAAAGCAGGTTAATCAGAGGGCTGGAGGCCGCCATGGTGACATTGGCCCTGGTTTCATCGGCATTTAACTGGCTGTTGACCGCATCATACCGTTTCATTTCATGGTCGGTGCGGCTTAAGGCCTTAATGACGCGGATTCCGGTGGCATTTTCTCTGACCACGCGTATCATATCATCGGCGGATTGCTGGGCCTTTGTAAACAAGGGGATGCTTTTTTGACTTATCCGCACCACAACTATGGTCATAAAAGGAATCAGAAAGCAGAGAATTCCCGATAAATACGGATCAATCATCATGGTGACTACCACACCCCCCAGCATCAGGATAGGGGCGCGTACTCCCATGCGCTGGATCATGTTAAGTGTCCGGTGAAGGTGGTAAGTATCAGTGGTCATTCTGGTTACCAGAGACGGGATAGTAAACGCGTCCACCTGGGAACTGGAAAGGTAAGAAATCTTATGGAACAGGTCATGGCGCAGAGCCTCGATGGTATCCCTGGAAACGGCAGATGCCACACGGTTGGCCCAGACGTTGCAGAATAACACAAGGGCGGCGCATAATACCATTACAAGTCCCCAGCGGATCACCAGGGAAATGTCATTTTTTGGTGTGACCTCATCAATAATATAAGACAGGATATAGGGAATCATCAGGTCCAGAATGGTTCCGGTGAACTTGATGGAGAAGCCGAATACCATAGTAGGGATATGAGGCTTTACGTATTGCAGCACATATTTCATAGACAGACCTCCCTTCCCTTTTTTACCATCCGCTCCAGAAAAGATTCCAGAAGGGACAGCTCCTCCGGAGAAAATTCTTCCGTCAGGGAATCAAAAAAACGCTCGGAGAGCCCTCGTCCCTGAAGATGTATTTCTTCCGCAGGAGGAAGAGCCAGGACTTTTTTGGAGCGGGCATCGGCTTCATCTTCTCTGCGGATCAGATAGCCTTTGGCTTCCAGCTTCTGGAGCGTTCTGGAAATCATGGCTTTATCCACATTCAAATCCTCTGCCAGATGCCGCTGGCTGACTTCTTTATGAAATCCAATGTGGCGGAGAAGCTGAAACTCCGCAGGAGTAAGGTCCGGGTGCTCCATGTTGGCGCTGGAATATTTCTGGTTCATGCGGTAAAGCCGCCGGATACTTCTGTAAATGGATATGGATGATTCCATAGGAAAACACCTCCGTGGCAGTATAGAGAACAAAATATCTTTTATCCCTACATCATTATAGGCAGAAAACGTTGATAAGTCAACAAAACAATGAAAAAACCGGAGCCGCACAAATGGCAGCTCCGGCAGGAATTCTTATTTGCCGATTTCATCCCGTACTTCTTTGAAGCACTTGATAATGAAGTCGATATCTTCTTTTGTATGGCTTGCACATACCTGGGTACGGATTCTTGCTTTTCCCTTGGGAACAACCGGATAGGAGAAGGCCACAACATAAACACCTTTTTCCATCATCTTTTTTGCATATTCCACAGCCAGTTTTTCGTCATACAGCATGATCGGAACACAGGGATGGGTGCCCGGGATGATATCGAAGTTGTTCTCAACCAGCTTTGCGCGGTAGTAGGCGGTTACTTCCTCCAGATGGTCGCGGAGAGCAGTGCTTTCTTCCAGCATGTTGAACATTTCGATGCTGGCACCTGCAATGGCGGGAGCCAGGGAATTGGAGAATAAGTATGGACGGCTTCTCTGACGAAGGAGATCAATGATTTCCTTACGTCCGCTGGTATAGCCGCCGGAAGCTCCGCCAAGAGCTTTTCCGAGGGTTCCGGTGATGATATCCACACGGCCCTCAACACCGCAGTGTTCGGCAGTTCCGCGTCCGGTTTTTCCGACAAAACCAACGGCATGGCTGTCGTCTACCATAACCAGGGCGTTGTACTTGTCAGCCAGGTCGCAGACACCCTTCAGATTACAGATGATACCGTCCATGGAGAATACGCCATCGGTGGCGATTAACTTTATTCTTGCGCCGGCAGCATCGGCGGCAATCAGCTGTGCTTCCAGATCTTCCATGTTGTTGTTTTTATAGCGGTAACGTTTTGCCTTGCAGAGACGAACACCGTCAATAATGGATGCGTGATTTAATTCATCGCTGATGACAGCATCATTTTCTGTGAGAATGGTCTCAAACAGTCCGCCGTTTGCGTCAAAACAGGAGGAGTAGAGAATGGTATCATCTGTTCCAAGGAAGCTGGAAATCTTCTTTTCCAGCTGCTTATGTATATCCTGGGTTCCGCAGATGAAACGAACGGAAGCCACGCCGAAGCCCTTTTCGTCATAAGTTTTTTTAGCGGCTTCGATCAGGCGGGGGCTGTCGCCCAGGCCGAGGTAGTTGTTGGCGCACATACAGAGAAGCTCTCTGCCATCCTCCATTTTTACTCTTGCGCCCTGGGGGGACACAAAAGGAGCCTCACCCTTAAAGAGACCGGCTTCTTTAATGGACTCTACCTCTTTTGTATAAATGCTTAAAATATCATTTTTCCGTGCCATGTGAATACTCCTTCCTAATTAATCATTGATATGTGACCAGTCTAAAATAACCTTTCCGGACTGTCCGGAGATCATGGCTTCAAAGCCCTTCTCGTAATCCTTAATATCGAAGCGGTGGGTGATGATTCCGGAGATATCAAGTCCTGCCTGAAGCATGGTGGACATCTTATACCAGGTATCCCATACTTTTCTTCCATAAATTCCGCGGATATTGAGACCGTTGAAAATTACGGTTTCCAGATCAACAACGGCATCGGTGCGCTGTAAGCCTAACAGGGCAATCTTTCCGCCGTGTTTCATGTTATGAATCATATCGGAGAGGCCGGCCTGGCTTCCGGACATTTCCAGTCCGATATCAAAGCCCTCCGTCATGCCGATTTCCTTCATGACATCCTGCAGCTTCTCGTCTTTTAAGTTTACGGTTCTGGTTGCTCCCAGCTTCTTAGCCAGATCCAGGCGATAGTTATTTAAGTCTGTGATAACCACGTGCCTTGCACCGGAGAATTTTGCGATTGCGGCCGCCATGATTCCAATGGGGCCTGCACCGGTGATCAGTACGTCCTCGCCCAGCATGTCATAGGAAAGCGCAGTATGGGTGGCGTTTCCAAAGGGGTCAAAAATAGCGTACATTTCCTCAGGAATGTTGGGATTACAGGGCCATACATTAGAAGCCGGAATTACGAGATATTCAGCAAATGCTCCGTTTCTGTTTACACCCACGCCCTTGGCATCGCGGCAGTTTTCTTTGTGGCCTTCCAGACAGTTGCGGCATTTTCCACAGGTAATATGGCCCTCGCCGGATACCAGATCTCCGATATGGAAGCCCTGTACACCGGCTCCTGTCTCAACCACTTCTCCCACATATTCATGTCCTGCGGTCAGGCCAATGGGAATTGTGTGCTGTGCCCAGTCATTCCACTGGTAAATATGAACATCTGTGCCGCAGATTGCAGTCTTGTGGATTTTGATTTTCACATCGTTCGGTCCAACTTCCGGAACCGGAACCTTCTTCATCCAGAGACCTTCTTCGGGTTTTTCCTTTACTAAAGCCCACATCATAGAATCGCTCATTGTAACACCTCCGTAGTCAGGAACTTCCGTCCTGTATTGATATATAATGTTACTATCCACAGGGGGTCTTCTTGTCCGTCCCAGGAAGGACAAGAAGCATCGGGCGTTCGCCCGATATGGAAAACCGGACGAAAACCGCCTTATAAGCGAGCTTAACGTCTGTTTTCGTCCGGTTTTTCATGTCCTGTGAACTGTAACTTTAGAATAAACGATTATGGACAATTTTTCAAGGATTTTTACGTGTTAGACGGACATTTTGGCGTTTTTTACATATAGAGTCCGCCACACGCGGACAAAAAAGCGCGATACAGGGAATGGATGGACAGAATTCGTGAAACATGAATAAAAAGCTTCGGGCCCATGGACAGAAATGGAAAATTGATTTAAAATACAAGTGTTGCCAGGGAAAAATACAGATTTCCAGTAACAGTTCAGCCATGCGCTTCTTGTCCGCGGTACGCGGGCAAGAAGATGCAAGGCTGAACCGTTACGATTTCCAGGAGGAATTTTTATGTTTCAGTTTTTTGTAACAGAAGAGGGCGGGCTGACAGGAGCCGGATACGGTATTTTTGCAGCAGCCGGGGCAGTGCTGCTAATACTGGCGGCGATTCTGGCTTCCAAAACCAAAAAGAAAAGGGGAAAAACCATGATGGCAAAGGAACTGGTATTTTGTGCGGCTGCCATTGCACTGGCATTCCTCACATCCTATATCCGTATTATGAAAATGCCATGGGGCGGTTCCGTTACTTTATGCAGCATGCTGTTTGTGTGTCTGATCGGCTACTGGTATGGTGTAAAAACCGGGATCATGGCGGGACTCGCATATGGCGCTTTACAGTTTTTACAGGAGCCGTATGTGCTGTCCGGCTTTCAGGTATGCTGTGATTATATTTTCGCTTTTGCGGCCCTGGGCCTGTCCGGGCTTTTTATGAATGCGAAAAATGGTCTGGTGAAGGGATATTTGCTGGGGGCTTTGATGCGGGGAGCCTTTCATGCTCTGGGCGGATATCTCTACTGGATGGAATACATGCCGGAAAATTTCCCGAAAGCGCTGGAGAAACTTTATCCTGTCGCATATAACTATTCTTATATTGGCGCAGAGGCTGTGATTACTGTGGTGATTCTGGGTCTCCCGGCCGTAAAAAGTGCCATGGAAAGGGTGCGCCGCTTTGCGAGAGAGTGAAAACAATTGACATGGACGGGCGTATATTGTACAATCTATGCCAGATACATACCCCTCCGGGCACCCCGTAATACATGCCCTGCGGGCGGGCGTTCAGCTTACGCTGAACGGCAAGGTATCCCCTCCGGGCACCCCGTAATACATGCCCTGCGGGCGGGCGTTCGGCTTACGCCGAACGACAAGGTATCCCCTCCGGGCACCCCGTAACACATGCCCTGCGGGCGGGCGTTCAGCTTACGCTGAACGACAAGGTATAAAAAATATATAGAAATAGGAGTGATTTTTTTGGATTCAGGGCAAGCCCTGCAGATGTTTATTGTAATTGGGCTCTTGGCGTTATCAGCATTTTTTTCATCATCGGAGACTGCGATGATGTCGGTGAACAAAATTCGGGTGAGGAATCTGGCGGAGGCCGGTTTGAGCCAGGCACAGATTCTTACGAAAATTCTCGATAATCAGTCAAAAATGTTAAGTGCGATTCTCATAGGAAACAATGTGGTGAATATTTCCGCTTCCGCTCTTATGACGATTGTTGTGACCCGCGCTTTCGGCGATAAATATGTGGGTCTGGCTACCGGCATATTGACGCTTCTGGTTCTGATTTTCGGTGAGATTACGCCAAAGACCAGTGCGACCCTGTACTCGGAGAGCATGGCGCTGCGGTCTGCAAAGCCCATTTATTTTATCATGCAGGTATTGACACCGGTGATTTTTGTTGTGGATAAAATGTCGCTGGGAGTTTTGCGTCTGCTTCATATTGATCCAAATAAGAAACAGGATGCGATTACAGAAGATGAGCTGCGTACGATTGTGGAAGTGAGCCATGAGGAAGGCGTAATTGAGTCGGACGAAAAAAAGATGATTTATAATGTGTTCGATTTTGGGGATTCTGTGGCCAAGGATATCATGGTGCCCCGAATTGACATGACATTTATTGATGTAAATGCCACCTATGAGGAAATTATCGAAGTGTTCCGTCAGGAAAAATATACAAGATATCCGGTTTATGAAGACACTACCGACAATGTGATTGGTATCATCAACATCAAAGACCTGCTTTTAATCGAACACGAGAAGGAATTCAGACTTCGGGACTACTTAAGAGAGCCGCTTTATACTTATGAATTTAAGAAAACCGCAGAGCTTATGGTGGAGCTTCGGAAAACCCAGAACAATATTGCTATTGTTCTTGATGAATACGGGGCCACAGCGGGACTCATTACCCTGGAGGATATGCTGGAGGAAATCGTGGGTGAAATCCGTGATGAATATGATGAGGACGAAGAGGATCTGATTAAAAAGATTAATCCCAGAGAATACGTGGTGGAAGGAGCCATGAAGTTAGACGATTTAAATGATCAGCTTGGCTTACAGCTTGAATCGGAGGATTATGATTCCATTGGCGGCTTTATCATCGGGCTGTTGGATCACCTGCCTGAGGAAGGCGAGGAAGTAACTTATCAGAACCTGCGTCTGGCGGTGGAAAAGGTGGAGCGGAACCGGATTGATACCATTCATCTTTATGTGCTGGATGAGGAAAAAAAAGCAGAGAATGAATAAAAAATTGATTGACATTTTTTCTCATATCGTTTATATTTTAATCAATCAAAAAGGGAGTAGTTGAAATGCATTGTCAACATACGCGGCGGTAACGTCTGGCGATGCATACCGGTTTTGGTAACGAGACTTTTTGCAGAAGGGAAAAGGCTTTCTGCGAAAAGTCTTTTTTGCGTCATAAGAAAGCATTTTTTCCAAAAACCAGTCAATACTTTTATTAAAGGAGGAATTGTTATGGAATTTCTGTGGAGTGGCTTATTGTCAATCACATGGCAGCAGGTGGTCATGTACGCAGTGGGGCTGGTGCTGATATACCTGGCGATTGAAAAGGATTATGAGCCAACGCTTCTCCTGCCCATGGGCTTTGGAGCGATACTTGTCAACATCCCTTTAAGCGGCGCTTTGAATCAGGTTATGACCGGTGTGGGTGAAACGCGGGGAATTGTACAATGGCTTTTTGAAGTGGGAATTGAGGCCTCGGAGGCGTTTCCTCTTCTTCTGTTTATTGGTATTGGGGCCATGATTGACTTCGGACCACTTTTATCGAATCCGAAGATGTTCTTATTTGGCGCGGCTGCCCAGTTTGGCATTTTTCTTACCATTGTATTTGCGGCGGCCATGGGATTTGATATCCGGGATGCGGCTTCTATCGGTATTATTGGCGCTGCTGACGGACCCACCTCTATTCTGGTGTCCCAGGTATTAAAATCCAATTATATCGGAGCCATCGCCGTAGCCGCTTACTCTTACATGGCACTGGTGCCCATCATTCAGCCGATGGTGATTAAAGCAGTGACAACCAAAAAGGAGCGGTGCATCAAAATGCCTTATCAGCCGGGAAAAGTGAACCGGTTCACAAGAATCGTGTTCCCGATTATTGTTACTTTTGTGGCAGGTCTTGTGGCTCCGGCTTCCGTATCTTTAGTTGGTTTTTTGATGTTCGGAAATCTGATCCGTGAATGTGGTGTTTTAAACAGTCTTTCAGAAACCGCGCAGAGTACTCTGGCAAACCTGATTACTTTGCTTTTGGGAATTACAATTTCATTTTCCATGAGGGCTGAATATTTTGTTACGGCGCAGACTCTGATGATTATGGGCCTCGGGCTTTTTGCTTTTGTGTTCGATACCGTGGGGGGCGTTTTGTTTGCCAAACTTTTAAACCTGTTTTCGAAGACAAAAGTTAATCCCATGATCGGTGCGGCAGGTATCTCTGCTTTTCCCATGTCTGCCCGTGTCATTGAAAAGATGGGGGTGGCAGAGGATGGCACAAATCATCTGTTAATGCATGCCATCGGCGCCAACGTATCCGGTCAGGTAGCTTCGGCAGTGGCCGGCGGCATTGTCCTTGGGTTCTTTATGTAAGAGGAGGTAAATTATGAATGAAACTATGTTAATGGCCTTCGGAATCATGTGGAAGGGCATGGTGGGAATCTTTGTTGTAATTGCCCTTCTGGCACTGGTGGTTTATCTGCTGGCAAAGTTCGGGAACAGATAAGCTGCAACAGGGGCATATCAGCAGCTTGGTATTGAAGCAATGCAGGAGGCAGCAGAACTTCGCAGAGGCGAAGGGAGCTGCCTTTTCATATATCAGGTAACAGATAATATGTAGTGACGGGAAGTGTAACACCTTCCCGGAAGTAAAAAAGTAACCTCAACTATTTGAACAAT
>ERZ808044.323-NODE-323-length-59271-cov-13.848904_pt1 | contig 59271 bp, 48 predicted proteins | sample MGYA00380195_ERZ808044 | MGnify/ENA primary metagenome ERZ808044 (study PRJEB31490, sample SAMN06133423) | mouse gut metagenome | isolation source: Z7_2 | host: mice | place: China: Chengdu | collected 2015-05 ...
GAAAAGCCGTATGCGTTAGTAGCGCACGTACGGTTTTGTATAGGGGTATGGGGAGCAATCCCCATATCTACTAGAGAGGGAATCAGACGATAAAATCGTTGGCATGGTAAACATTCGGTTGGCATTAAATGACTTTTTACAAAGAGAAGGCGGACATATCGGCTATTCAGTCAGACCAACCGAACGCAAAAAGCACTACGCGACTTCTATGCTCAAAGACGCCTTGCAGGTTTGCATGGCAATCGGGATCAGGAATGTAATCGTTACCTGCGACAAAGCCAATATTGGTTCTGCAAGTGTTATCAAGAATTGCAATGGAGAACTTGACGCGGAGTTCTTTAGTGATACTCATGGCGAGACCATACAAAGATATGTTATCAAATTGAAAGATAAATGAATCGTGATATTTTGTTCAATCCCGGTTTATCTTAGTCAATCTCTGAAAGCCTTTTATTTTCAAGGCGTTTTTCAGTTCTCCATTTAATTCACACCCGCCAGCAGCCACTCTTCCGGTAGATCAACGATTAAAGAAAGTAGTTCATAGATTTCCTTTTTTAGTACCCCATCATTAATTGCCTTCTTAAAAAAACAGAAGTTTGGCCATTGCGCCACCATAACAATCCACGCATACCAAATCAGTGCTTGCTGTTCTTTTTCGGTTGCGTGATATACTCGCAGCATACGGCTTATGTGATCGCGAAAATAGCGAATCGCAAAATCCAGCCGAGCTTTGGCGCCTTTCGGGTTTGTTTGCTTCTCATCATAATCAAAACCGGCCAAATTGACCAGCTGATTTACAATTACTTCCGTCCCTGCTAAATTGAAATCAATAAAACCAATGAAATGCTGTGCGTCATCAATAAGCACATTCGTGAAATTCTCGTCCCCCTGAAACACGCAACGAGGCAATTCACGGAAAACTGCTTTGAGTTTACAGCGAATGTCTGTATGCCGAATCTCCAGCCGATTTGCCAGATCATCTTCTTTCTCGTTCCGAAGAAGACTGATTAGATTATTAAAATTATCCTGTTTTTCATCCATTCCGTTCGGAATGTCTAAGGGAGACAGTTCAAACAAACTGTACATTCCCATTGTTTCGGATAAGTCAACATCCCGATATGTTTCAGCAAACAGGGCTACATTCTCTTCCACCTGAAAAATCAATTGTTCTTCATCATTTAATTCTATATCGCTTGCGAGAGGCCGGTCAATATATTCGGACAAGTAGCATAGGAATTGCTCCCATGGGTGCAGATATTTACCGTTATCATCCGCAATAAACGCCGGACATTTGGATCCCATTGCCCGATACCTTCCAATCAAGCGGTTAAGCTCCCCCATGCGTTTTTCTGTCATATCCGGTGCGTTACAGAACCGTAATACCCATTTTTTATCAATGATATAATTGAGGCGCACATCCCGCACATCACGGGTGGTATCAATCAGTTTAATTGTATTTGCGCTTCCAATGCCAAACTTAGAAAGTTCAATCAGAACATCTGCACGTTTGGGAGCTTCCATTTCTTTTGGAAACCGTTCGCTTGGTTTCAGTACATACTGATTCTCTGTCATAAGTCAGTCCCCAGGTTCTTTCTTCTACATATCACAAAATTCTGTTTGCAAAAATAATAATATCACAAAACGTCTATATTTCCAACGGTTTGTCGTCACTCTTAAAAAATTCTCCGATAAAATACTTACCATATAGCTGCACCTTGTTATATCCTGTTATCATATTTTGCTTCCCTTGTTTTTGCCCTTATAAGGTTTGAGGGCAATGATAAACTTGTCATTGGTTGAAAGAAATAAAGATATACAACAAATCCAAGGAAAAAATCATTTGCTTATGTTTCAAGTGTATAATGAACGAATGGCAGATAATACAATCTGACCTGTTGGCACGCCATAAAAAAGTAGTGTTGAGTCATATTTTTTGCTGGATATCCAGAAACGTAGCTCTGAGGGGGAGATATTTCATAAGGAGCCCTTTCAAAAACACCGGCGCTTGGCGAGGTCTTTTCGAGCCTAGCAGCCGCTGTGTTTTTGTAGAGCGAAAGCGCGGCGACGTTGGAATATCTCCCCCTCAGAGCGACCTCTTGGTTAATATATAAAAATAAAACAATCCTTTACATTATACTGCATTTAATTAGAAGATTCCTAAAGAAATTACCCCCCAAATATGTTATGATGGAGAAAAGCAGCAGAAAAAAGGAGAAAGAAGGTATTTTTATGGCAATGACAGACAAAATAGAGGTTTTGACCCACAGCAGCATCCGTATTACCGGTGAGAAGATTGTTTATATCGATCCCTTTAAAATCAAAGGGGAAACTCATGATGCGGATTTGATTTTAATTACCCATGACCACTATGATCATTTTTCTCCGGAGGATATTGCCCGGGTGTCAAAGGAGGATACCAGGCTGGCGGTTCCGGAAAAAATGGAGGAGCAGGCGACAGAGATTGGTTTTTCAGGGAAACGGCTGATCACGGTTACGCCGGGGATGGCAAGGGAGATAGACGGTATTTTGGTGGAGGCAGTGGAAGCCTACAATAATTTAAAGCCCTTCCACCCGAAGAAAAAGGGCTGGGTGGGTTATATCCTGTCGATTGCCGGAGAGCGGATTTATATTGCCGGGGATACGGACATGACGAAGGAAAACCAGCAGGTGAAGTGTGATGTTGCCCTGATACCCATCGGTGGTACTTATACCATGGACGCTAAAAAGGCCGCAGAGCTGGTGAATGTGATCAGGCCAAAGACGGCAATCCCCACCCATTATGGCAGTATTGTGGGAAGCCGGAAGGATGAGGAGATTTTCAGGAAAAATGTGGATGCGGGGATTGAAGTTGTGATAAGGATGAGGGACTATCAGGTGAAATAAAGCGAAAAATTACCTGCTAAAGGAAAGGAACGGGAGAATGAATGAAAGCTGTTTAATGTATGGGGGCGACTACAATCCGGATCAGTGGCTTCATATGCCGGAGGTTTTGGAAACAGATCTGAAACGGTTTAAGGAGGCCGGGGTTAACACGGTATCACTGGGGATTTTTGCCTGGGCGAAGTTAGAGCCCAGGGAGGGGGAGTACTGTTTTGAATGGATGGAAGACATTGTGGACAGGCTCTATGAAAACGGAATCTCGGTGATCCTTGCCACTCCCTCCGGTGCCCGGCCCCACTGGCTGGCGGAGAAATATCCGGAGGTGCTGCGGGAAAATGAGCTGAGGATGAAATCTCTTTTTGGCGTCAGGCACAATCACTGTCTGACATCACCCATTTACCGTGAAAAGGTACGTCTGATCAACACGGAGCTGGCCAGGCATCTGGGAACCCATCCGGCAGTAAAAATGTGGCATATTTCCAATGAATATGGCGGCGAGTGTCACTGCGGGCTTTGTCAGGAAGCTTTCAGAGGGTGGCTTAGAAGGAAATATGGGACAATCGATGCACTGAATGACGCGTGGTGTACGGCTTTCTGGAGCCATACCTACAACAGTTTTGAGCAGGTGGAGAGCCCTTCTTTCATCGGTGAGAGAAGTATCATGGGACTGACCCTGGACTGGAAGCGGTTTGTATCGGATCAGACGATAGATTTCATGGAGCAGGAGATTGCAGCGCTGCGGCAGGCGGGGGCTAAGCAGCCAGTCACCACAAATCTCATGTATCACTTTGGCGGAATAGACTATTTTCGTCTGGCAGAAAAGATCGATGTGGTTTCCTGGGACAACTATCCGACCTGGCACAAAAAGCAGGAGTGGGAGACCGCAAGGGACACAGCGTTCTGGCATGATGTGATGCGGAGCCTGAAGAAAAAGCCTTTCCTGATGCTGGAGTCCTCTCCGGGGGCTACCAACTGGCAGGGAATCAGTAAGCTGAAAAAACCGGGGATGGTGATGGCGGCCACTCTGCAAAGCATTGCTCACGGCGCAGACGGGGCCATGTATTTCCAGATGAGGAAGAGCAGGGGCGGAGAAGAAAAATTCCATGGCGCTGTGCTGGATCATTATGACGGAAACGATACCAGAACTTTCCGGGATGTGTGTGAGACCGGGGAAATGCTGGCGAGACTGGGAGAAACAGCAGGAACGCAGACCCATGCCCAGGCGGCGGTTTTGTATGACTGGGAAAACCGCTGGGCATTGGAAGGCTCTAAAGGACCCAGGAATGAGGGGCTTTACTATGAGGAGAGCGTGGAAAAGTCCTACCGGGCGCTGAGACGGATGGGGCTTATGGTGGATGTGGTAGATCAGAGAGCTGCACTTTCTGATTACCGTTTTGTGGCGGCGCCCATGCAATATCTGTTCCGTCCGGGCTTTGCGGGGAAGGTCAGAGATTACGTGGAAGAGGGCGGCAGCATTGTGATGACCTACTGGTCTGGCGTGGTGGATGAAAATGATCGCTGCTTTTTGGGCGGTACGCCTTATGGGCTGATGGATGTGTTCGGACTGCGCAGCGAGGAGATCGATGCCCTTTATGACTGGGAGGAAAACACGGTTCATCCGGTAGAAAGCAAGGTGGCAGAAAACGAAGCGGCAGAAAATGGAATAGAGAAAAACGGGATGACAGGAAAACGACCGGCAGAGGAAGTGCTTTCAGGAATGCGGGAGAGTTATACCTGCAAATATTTATGCCAATTGGTAAAGCCCTATGCCGCTCAGACCCTTATGGTATATGGAAAGGATTTTTACGCGGGAGAGCCTGCATTGCTCAGGAAAGAATTCGGCAAAGGCAGGGCCTACTATGTGTGTGCGGACATGGAGCAGGCCTTTTATGATGACCTTTACCGGAATCTGGTCAGGGAGGCCGGGATTGCGGTGGTCCGGAAGGGAGAAATCCCGGAGGGCGTGGAGGTAACGGTAAGGAGCAGCGGGCAGGCGGATTATGTGTTCCTGCAGAATTTCGGCCCGGAGACGGTGCGGATGAAATTACCGGAAGGAGAAGTTCTTTTCGGTAATGCGGATGGCAGTATGGCCCATCTGGAAAACATTGTTGTGAAAGTAAAGGAAATGTCATATAAATCTGCCCTGTAAAAACTGGCATGACATGTCTTAAGACTCTTTTCGATAGGCAGAAGGAGAATACCCGGTCTCTTTATGGAAAATTCTGCTAAAGTAGAGAGGATTTTCATAGCCCACGAGACCGCCGATCTCCTGAATGGAATAATTGGTGTTTTTGAGCAGTTCTTTTGCCTTTCCGATTCGGATGGAGGTAAGGTATTGCATGGGGGTGATACCCATATAGCGTTTGAAACAGCGGATAAACCAGCATACACTCATATGCTGGTTTTTTGCATATTCTTCAATACAGATGTTTTGGGAAAAGGATTCGTTGAAAAAACGGACACTCTCTTCCATTTCCTTTTGATTGCGGAACCTGTCTGTGGATGATTCAAGCTGACTTCGCTGTATACCCCGGAAAAGCTCCTGCAAAAGAAGGCAGAGAAATTCTTCAAAGCAGGGACGCCTTAGCTGAAGTTCTACAATAATCCTGCCAAAGAGCTCAGAAAAATTGAAGGAATGGCCCAGGGAGAGGATGTGGGATTGTGAGAAGCCGATTTTGTCCAGCATTTCAGATGCGGCAGAGCCGGAAAAATGGATCCAGCATACTTCCGGTTCGTCCTCTGCATAATAGAAATAGCGCTGGCTCTCTCCCGGGCGGTATAATGCCATGCTGCCGGCCGCTGCTTCCTGCTCCTGTCCGTCAAAGGTGAAGAATGCTTTCCCGGAGGAAACATACAAAAGTTGATAATCTCTGCGCCCCTCGGGCCTTTGCGTGAGCATGACGCGCTGACGAATCAGACGGTAGATTCCGCAGCCGCTGACAAAAAAGGGCTGATCGGAGACTATAATTTCATTATCAGGTTCTATCATATATCCGGTGTTGGCATACATGGTTGCGTGACTCCTTTCGGTGATGTAATTAGTGTATCATTTTGTGCATATTTTGTGCAATAGAGGATATGGCAATCCGGACAGGTTTTTTTTATAATTAATACAATTTACAGCTTGACCGAAAAGGTGAAAGACAAGATTTTTGCAAGGAGGGAAGACAATGATCATTCCAAAGTATTATGAGGATTTAAAGGTGCTGCATCAGAATACCATGCCGAATCGGGCCTATTATGTACCGGCGGCAAAGAGGCTCTCAGATCCGGTGCAGGGACGGGAAGAGTCCGGACGCTTTGTGCTGCTTTCCGGGGAGTGGAAATTCCGCTATTTTGACAGCATCTATGATGTGAAGGAAGAGTTTTTCAGGGAAGGGTATGATACCGGAAACTTTGAGAGAGTAACCGTGCCGGGGGTGTGGCAGAATTACGGTTATGACCGCCATCAGTACACCAATGTCCGCTATCCGTTCCCCATGGATCCGCCCTATGTTCCCCATGAAAATCCCTGTGGGGAGTATGTGCGTACCTTTACTTATCACAGGGAGGAGAGCGCGCCCAGGGCATACCTGAATTTTGAGGGTGTGGATTCCTGCTTTTATGTGTGGATGAACGGCAGCTATATCGGTTACAGCCAGGTTTCCCATTCCACCAGCGAGTTTGACGTGACAGAGAGCCTGAGAGAGGGGGAAAATACCCTTTGTGTTCTGGTGCTTAAATGGTGCGACGGGAGCTACATGGAGGATCAGGACAAATTCAGGATGAGCGGAATTTTCAGGGATGTATATCTCCTGACAAGACCTGAGGAAGGAATTTTTGATTATTTTGTAAAGGCAAAGCCCACAGAAGATTTGAAGGGCGGAAATGTGGAGATTTCCTTCCGCTATTTAAACAATCCCGTATCCGTGAAGATCAGCCTTTTTGACAGGGAAGGGGCGCTTGTTTCCCGGACGGATACAAAAGAAGAAAAAGCAGTCCTTAAGGTGGAGAAAGCAAACCTCTGGAATGCGGAGGAGCCTTACCTGTACACTCTGGTTCTGGAGACGGAAAATGAGGTGATCACTGACCAGGTTGGAATCCGTGAGATCCACTCTGAGAAGGGAATCCTGTATATCAATGGCGTGAAGGTGAAGTTCAGGGGAACCAACCGCCATGACAGCGATCCGGTGACCGGCTTTACCATCAGTCCCGAACAGCTTATGAAAGATCTGAGGGTGATGAAGGAGCATAACATCAATGCCATCCGTACCAGTCATTATCCCAATGCGCCCTGGGCGTACCAGCTCTATGACCGTCTGGGCTTTTATGTGATCGACGAGGCGGACAATGAGAGCCATGGAACGGAAAGTATCTATTCGACAGCAACGGAATGGGAGGAAAGGTGCAGATTCTGGGGAAGAGCAATAGCCGATAACCCGGAATTCACCGAAGCTACCGTGGACAGAACACAGCGCTGTGTGGAGCGGGACAAAAACCGTCCCAGCGTGGTGATCTGGTCTATGGGGAATGAGTGCGCGTATGGCTGCACCTTCGAGGAGGCGCTGAAATGGACGAAGGAATTTGACTCCACCCGCCTGACTCACTATGAGGGAGCCCGCTATGTGCCCAGAGATGACTGTGATTTCAGCAATGTGGATCTGCACAGCCGGATGTATCCAGCCCTTACGGAAATCCATAAATATTTTGAGGAGGACGGCTCCCTTCCTTATGTGATGTGTGAATACTGCCATGCCATGGGAAACGGCCCCGGCGATCTGGAGGATTATTTTGCCCTGATCCAGCAGTATGACGGCATCTGCGGAGGCTTTATCTGGGAGTGGTGTGACCACGCCATTGAAACCGGAAGAACCGTTACCGGAAAGAAGATGTACGCTTACGGCGGAGACCATCAGGAGTATCCTCATGACGGGAATTTCTGTATGGACGGGCTGGTATATCCCGACCGCAGGCCGCATACCGGGCTTATGGAATTTAAAAATGTACACCGCCCTGCAAGAGTAGTTTCTCTGCGCCGGATGGAGGAATCCGGTCGGGCAGGAAGCAAGCGGCAGATGGAACTGGTGCTTCACAACTATATGGATTTTGTGAATCTGAAGGATTACCTGACGATTGGGTATGAGGTGACCTGTGACGGTGTCACGGTAGAAAAAGGAACCGTGGCTGACCAGGCACTTCTGGATATTCCCGCCCATGAGGAAAAGGCAATTCCCATTACCTTAAGCGTTCCTGAGAAAGGAAAATGCTTCCTTAAGCTTTCCTATTACCGGAAGAATGAGAGCGAGGTTCTCCCTGCCGGATTTTTGCTTGGCTTTGAGGAAGCAGAGCTTAAAAATGAAAGTAATGAGAATCAGAAGGTGAAGGAGATTTTTGCTGGGCACCAGGGGCAGACAAAGTTTGAGATTCAGGAGGATGACAGAAGCATTACCATTTCCGCTCCGGAGTTTTGTTACACCTATGACAAGCTCACAGGCGTGTTTACGGAGATGGTTTACCGCAATCAGCAGCTTCTTGCCCGTCCTATGGAATACAATATCTGGCGTGCGCCCACGGATAATGACCGCGTGATCAAGCAGGAATGGATGAAGGCAAGCTATGACCGTATTGTCACCAGAGCCTATGAAACCCATACGGAGGCCGGGACGGACAAGGTGGTAATCGACACCGTTCTTTCCATTTCCGCCATTTACATTCAGAGAATATTAAACATCAGGGCCTGCTGGACAATTCTGCCGGATGGCGCCGTGGACGTGTCAGTCCATGCTGGAAAGGATCCGGTATTCCCGTTCCTGCCAAGGTTTGGACTCAGGATGTTCCTGCCAAAAGATATGGCTCAGGTAACTTATTGCGGAATCGGCCCTGTGGAGAGTTACATTGACAAGAAATGGGCCGGTTTCCACGGAGTGTTTGACACGGATGTGAAGGCAATGCATGAGGATTATATCCGTCCTCAGGAAAACGGCAGCCATCACGACTGCGATTATGTGACGGTGGGAAGCAGGAAAGCTTCACTTACCATAGCCGGGGAAAAGACATTTGCCTTTAATGCGTCTGTTTATACTCAGGAGGAGCTGACAGAGAAAGCGCACAACTATGAGCTTGAGGAATCGCCCTATACGGTGCTGTGTGTGGATTACCGCCAGAGCGGAATCGGCTCGGGGAGCTGCGGCCCTGCCCTTCTTGAGAAGTACAGGTTAAAGGGAGAGGACATTGATTTTGCGGTGAGAATGATACCGGGAAATTAAGAGAGTGAATGGATGTCGGCGGAGAAGATTTTTCTTCTCCGCTGATTTTTTCTGTGAGCCTGGAGAGTTTATTGAAAGCGATACCTATTAATGATAAAATATTGATACATGAAAGCCAAAAAAGGAGCAGAGCAATGAAATTAAAAGAATTTACTAAGCCCGGGGAATTGCTGCCTGACTGGGGCCCATATTCCAAAAAGTACATGGGAATTTCAAAGGTGGTGTCCGCTGCGCCCATTCCGGGGGCAAGGTTTGACTGTGTGGTGCATCCCATGCAGGCGAATGCCAATCAGCCGGCGCCCAATGTCACTTTTCCGTCCTCCTGGCATATCTGGGAGGCAGCGCCGGATCTGTCTTATTTTGCTTATCGGGTGGAGATGGAATGGAAAGATCAGGTCTATGCGGACGTGTCTTTTTCAGAGGTGGATGAGCATACAAGGCTGATAAGGACAGAGTACATAAATCACACGGATATGGATCAGAACTGTGTGCTGAATTACTATTTTTCCATGGAATATCCATGGAAGCAGTATGTGGAGCTTTCCTGTGAGAAGCCCTGTGTGTGGAAGAAGATGACGGATTATGATGAGCTGGAATTCCATACGCCCCGGGCATGGAATCACCTGATGCCGGACGGCCTGCACAGAGGAGAGTTTTTTGACCCGCTGTTTTTGGAGGGAAGGGGGCTGGGGGAGAGAACCATAGCTAACATGTATTCTTCCGCGGAAAAAAAGTTTTTTGGACAGGAGCGGGGGGATTGTGTTACTCTTTCTATGAGGGCTGCTCAGGCTTTCGATACACTGACTTTCCGCTACAGAACCACCGGGCAGGAGGACGCAGAATTTGTCCTGACCGTATGTGGGGAAGAAGGTGACAGGTATCCTTCTCAAAAGCTGATATTCCCGGCATCGGAAGAGCTGACCATGCTTTCGGTTCCGGTGGAGCTTTCCGGGGACTTTTCCAGAGACTTCTTTGGAGAAAAGACGTTGCAGATCAAACTTGCAGCGGAGGGCAGAGGTGGAATTGAGTTTGATTTTGCGGCCCTTCATGACCGGAAAGCGCCTGTGAAGGCGGAAACCCTTAAGCCGGAATTTAAGCCGGAGTGCGGCAGGGCAGGGGAAGGCTTTTGCCTTACCTATAAGGATGTGCCGGAAAGGTTTGGCTTCCTGCCGCTGACAGGGCAGCTCCGGGAGCGTCACCTTGCCACGGGCACTCTTGAGGATGCTCTGGTATCAAGATTGTCCCAGGCAGACCCGTCCTTTGACCGCCTGACGGAGACCTTTACCTCCGCCTTTGAGGCTAAGCACAGCGACGATGGTTTTTATCAGAACTTTATCGTCCATTCCATTTTTATTCCGGCAGGGCAGAGCCATGTGGAGTATGCCCTGGTGGGAGATGTGATACAGCAGGAAGAAGGGCTTAAGCCCGTGACCGGAGAGCAGGCGGAGGAGATTTACAGAAAGGCCCGCGGGAGAGTAAAGCCTCTTTCCTATAATCCGGACGGGGAGGGCTATGCTTTCAGCAACCGGATTTTGCAGGCAACATTATTGACCAATGTGGTCTATCCCATTTACCGTCACGGGGACTGGATTAAACACCACACGCCGGGAAAGCGGTGGGACAGCCTTTATACCTGGGATTCCGGCTTTATTGGGCTGGGACTTCTGGAAAGTGAGCCGAAGCTGGCGGAGTATGTTCTTGACCTGTATTTAAGCCAGCCGGATAATCAGGACTTTGCGTTTCTGATGCATGGCTCTCCGGTTCCGGTGCAGGCTTACCTGTATCTGGAGCTGCTTCAGAGATGCGCAGATAAGAATAAGCTTTTTTCCTGGTATCCCAGGCTAAAGCGGTACTATAACTTCCTTGCAGGAAAAGCCGAAAGGTCAACGACGGATCCTTTTAAGAGCCGTTTGACCACCACTTTTGATTATTTTTACAATTGCAGCGGCATGGACGATTTGCCGCCCCAGGTGGCAATGTACCGTCAGGGAAAGAAATCAGACTGTGCGCCTGCGCTCACCACCTCCCAACTGATTCGCATGGCGAAGATTTTGAAGATAGTAGCCACGGAGCAGGGGCTGTGGGAGGATGTAAAGGAATATGAGGAGGATATCGCCCTGCGCGCAGACGCCCTGCAGCGTTTTGCATGGGATGAGGAGAGCGGCTATTTTGGCTATGTGGTGCATGATAAGGATAAAAATCCGACAGGGGTATTTAAGACGGCGGAGGGTGAAAATCTATCCAAAGGCATGGACGGGATTTATCCGCTGATTGCCGGAGTCTGTACGAAGGAGCAAGAGAAGATACTGATTTCTCATATTTTTTCCGAAAAGGAAATGTTCTCGCGGGTAGGAATCAGCGCCGTTGATATGTCGGCAAGCTATTATCAGCCGAATGGCTACTGGAATGGAAATGTCTGGTTTTCCCATCAGTGGTTTATCTGGAAGACCATGCTTGATCTCGGGAGGGCAAAGGAAGCTTACGAAATAGCCCGGACGGCGTTAGATGCATGGAAACGGGAGGTTGACCATTCTTATTATACCTTTGAAATGCTCAATATTGCCACGGGAAGAGGGGGATGGTTCCATCAGTTCGGAGGGCTTTCCTCACCTGTCAATATCTGGGCGGACGCCTATTACAGGCCGGGTACGGTGACCTGCGGATTTGATCTGTGGATTCAGGAGCAGGACTATGATGAGAAGACCAATGCCTTTGAGCTGACGGTGACGAATTATGGAGAGAGGGATGAAATCCTTCTGGTGGTCACAAAGGGCGGCAAAAAGGGTTCCAGGGCGGAGGCTTATCTTGACGGCGCGCCGGTTCCGGCATATTACCGCACGGCGGGAGCGGTGGAGGTGAGAGTTCCGGCGGGAGTGAGGGCAGGAAAAGTTACGGTGAAAGGCGCTTAAGACAGCAGAGAGCAGAAAGGAGATTTTAAGAATGTTTTTATATAATGAAGAATGCGGAATTACCAATTGTGAGCCCGGCGTCACCAGAAAGGTGATGGGGTATAATGATGATGTGATGATGTGCGAGATTTCTTTTGAAAAGGGAGCGAAGGGAAATCCCCATTCCCATCCCCACACCCAGGTTACCTACATTGCGGAGGGGAAATTTGCCTTTACCGTAGGCGGGGAGACCAAAGAGGTGTCGAAGGGGGACTGTGTTTTGATGCCGCCTGGGGTGGAGCATGGGACGGTATGTCTGGAGGCCGGAAAGCTGGTGGATGTGTTCAGCCCGAAACGGGAGGACTTCCTGAAATAGTGCGGAGGTGCTTTTATGGAGGAATATTTTAACAACCAGATAGCGCCCCGGATTCAGGGAGACGGCGGCTGGGCCGAGTTTGTTTCTTTTGAAGACGGGGAGCTTACCCTGATTTTTCGGGGAGAGTGTTCCAAGTGTATCATTTTGGACAGATGTCTTGACTGGATTAGTCAAGAGATAAAAACGAATCTGGGGGAGGAAATTACGGTGAAGCCTCTCCGCAGAAAACCTTTTTTCTGGGATACATAGGATGATGAGAGAATCAGTTTTTGCAGGCAGTGGGGCGGCGCGGGGGCAGCTACGGAAAGCAGCGGCGGAAAGGACAGGAATTTTACTATGGCGTTCGTGAAAGTGGTCAGAAGAGGGATGCTCCCGGTGGAATGGGCGCATCTTCGCTATGGATGGATAAAACGCGGTATTATAAAAAGAAAGTTTGAGATTACGGAGCTGGAAATCCAGGACGCTCTGCAGACAGGGGAAAATACCTATACCTTTTTGTCAGATTATCGGCCTTTTAAAAAGGGAGACATGTATTTTAGTCCGGACGGAACGGTCTTTATCAGAGGGCGTGGGAGTGTGCCAAAGGAGCTTCGGGGAAAAGAGGTCTGGTTCTTCCTGCGCACGGCGGCCGAAATGATTGTGAAGATTAACGGCTGCTATGCAGGCGGGGTAGACCCCAACCGGGACAGAATCCTCCTTAATCCCTGGCTGGAGGACGGAAAATGGGACTTTACCTTTGAGATCGAGGGCTATAACCGCTCCAAGCCGGACGATGAGAGAAATCTGGATACCATGAATCTCAGAGGATGCAGGCAGGTCTTTGAGGGGGCTTATGTTGCGGAAGTAAGCGAGGAGCTGCTTTCTCTGTACTATGATTTGACTTTGCTGCTCGATGTGGCGGAGTGTGAAAATTTCGATGAGGATTTTCGGAGGCTTGTGGTCAGAGAATTGAATAAAGCCCTGGATTTGATTGACTATGACAGCTTTGAGGGGGCGGGGGAGGCTTCCCGCTATATAGAGGAACATATTTATCAGAATCAGGACTTTTCCTCCAGCGGGAATGTGGCCCTGGTGGGTCATTCCCATCTGGATATTGCCTATTACTGGCGCCGGATTCATGTGGCGCAGAAAAACGCAAGAACCATTCTGATTCAGATGCGGCTTATGGACAGATATCCTGAGTTTTGCTATGCTCATACCCAGCCCTATACCTATGAGCAGCTTGAAAAATACTATCCTGCGCTTTTTGCGGAGCTGAAAGAAAAGATAAAAGAGGGCCGCTTTGAACCGGTAGGAGCCATGTATGTGGAGCCGGACTGTAATATTCCTGCGGCGGAGAGCCTGATTCGTCAATGTCTGTACGGACAGCATTATTATAGGAAGGTATTCGGCATTACGGTGGATAATGCCTGGCTTCCGGATGTGTTTGGAAACAGTTGGATATTGCCTCAGATTCTGAAAAAGTCAGGGGTGGATTATTTCGTTTCCAACAAAATGTCCACCTGGAATGATACCAACCGTTTCCCTCACAACCATTTTGTGTGGAAGGGAATTGACGGCAGCCAGGTGTATGCCTGCGTGCCGCCCACTCACTTTATCACCTGGAACATGCCCAGCCAGATCAAGGAGAACTGGGACGCTTATCAGGAAAAGGAAACGGGAGGACAGACTCTGTCTATGTTTGGCTACGGGGACGGCGGAAGCGGGGCTACAGAGGAAATGCTGGAGCTGATGAAGCGCTTTGAAAAGCTGCATATTATGCCGAAGACGGAGCACATGAGGGCGGATGAATTTCTTCATCGGAACCTGAAAGACAACCGGAAACTGGAAACCTGGGACGGGGAGCTTTATCTGGAAATGCACCGGGGAACTTTCACCACAAAATCCGACCTTAAGGCCTGCAACCGCCGTCTGGAGTTTAAGCTGCGAAATGCGGAGCTTTTGTGGGTTCTTCGGATGAGGGAGGGGAAGGATTACCCTGCCGAGGAACTGAGACAGTGTTACAAGATGCTGCTGCTGAACCAGTTCCATGACATTCTTCCGGGAAGCCATATCCATCCGGTTTATGAGGATGCCATGAAGGACTACCGGGAGCTTGAGAGCCGGCTGGATGCGCTGATTGGACAGGAAGAGGGGGACGAGTATTTCAATCCGCTCAACTGGAAGCGGGAGAGCATTAGCTTTATTCCCTGTGCGGATGGGCCGTTTGTGAGAAAGGGTGAAAGAGGGTATTTTTGCCTGCCTGGGACGGAGACGCTTAAAAAGGAAAGCGATATTTCCTGGCTCAAAGCAGAAGATCTTCAGGTTGAAACGCCCTTTTACAAAATCCGTTTCAGCGAGGATGGCTCCATAGAGAGCCTTTATGATAAAAAGCTGGACAGGGAGTGGGTGGATGGCGGCTTTAACAGGCTTCATCTGTATCAGGATATGCCCGGAATCTATGATGCCTGGGATATCCTTCCCGGTTATAAGGATGTGGAATTTTCCTTTACGGTGGAGGAGGCGCTGCATCTGACCTGTGCGGACGAAAGTGCGGCGGAGTTTGCCGTCCTTTTGAAAACGCCGGAGGATAAGAGCTGCTGGAAAATGTACCTGCGTCTCTATAAGGAAGCTCCCGGTATCGAGGTGGAACACGTGGTAGACTGGAACGAAAAGCACAGGATGGTGAAGGCAGAGTTCTCCGCAAACATCCTTTCCAGAGAGCTGGTGTGCGATACCAGCGCAGGTTACATCCGGCGGGAGACCCACAAAAATACCAGCTGGCAGAAAGCCCGTTTCGAGGTATGCCATCATAAATGGTGTGATTTTGCCGAGAAAAGCGGGGGAATAGCCCTCATCAATGACGGCAAATACGGCCTTGGGCCGGAGGAAAAGGGCTTTTCCTTAAGCCTGCTGCGCTCTACCATTCGGCCGGATATTCTCTCCGATATGGGGCGCCATGATTTTTGTTATCTGATTCTGCCTCATGAGAAAGATGCGGTGGAAGCCGGGATTAACCGCAGAGCCTTTGAGTATAACGTGCCGCTTATTCGCACGCGGGTAAAGGGCCCGGGCTTTGATTTCGCACCTCTCTACCTGCAGGCGGCGAAGCTTTCCGAGGACGGGAAGTATGTGGTCTTCCGTTTAAGCGAACAGGACGGGCTTCGGGGGAAGATAAATCTTCCATTCAGGGGCGTGCTGATGAACCTGCTGGAAGATGTGGAGCAGGAGACGGAGGTATTGGAATATAAGCCTTTTGAAATTTTGACGGTGGGGATTGCTGTCAGCGCATATGACAGGTCAATATAAAATTAAGAAAAGAGGAAAAGAAATGACACAGAATGACATCTTATTAGACACCCTGTACCAAAGCATGATAAACTACTACCAAAAAGACCCGGCAAGGATCCAGCATTTTGTGAAGGTTCACAGCTTTGCCCGTCTGATCGGGCGACTGGAGGGAATGGATGAAAAATCCCTCCTGACGCTGGAAGCGGCGGCCTTTGTCCATGATATTGGGATTAAGCCGGCGGAGGAGCTTTACGGAAACTGCGACGGAAAAAAGCAGGAGGAGCTGGGCCCTGGGCCTGCCAGGGAAATGTTGGAAGAATGCGGGTTTGAACAGACGATCATTGATCGGGTGGCTTATCTGGTGGGGCATCATCATACTTACACGGATATTGACGGGATGGATTATCAGATTCTGGTGGAGGCGGATTTTCTGGTGAACCTGTTCGAGGGTAAAAGTCCGGCAGATGCAGTGGAGACGGCATATGAACGGATTTTCCGCACAAAGTCGGGAAAGGAAATCTGCAGGACAATGTTTGGCATAGAAAGTATGGAGATAATTAATGATTCCAATAAAAATAGAAACCCTGTTAGAAGGGCGTAAAGTAGAACGAAACCGTATTGAATATAAGGAAGGATTTAATCCATCAGAAATTGTGCATACCATATGCGGTTATGCAAACGATATTGCGGGGGTGGATGGCGGATATCTTGTGATTGGCGTAAAAACAGACAATGGGCTTCCCATTCTGCCGCCTATAGGCGTACCGGACAAATTACTTGATGATATTCAACTCAAAATATTTCAATACTGCAACAAAATTGAGCCTCGCTATATTCCAAAGATTGAAATTGTGGAATATCAAGGGGTAAACTTGGTGTATTTGAAATGTGCAGCGGGGGATGCGGGACCATATCAGGCGCCTGTGGATGTTTATTCTAAAAAGGAAGCAGGGAAAGAGCAGGATCGCACGATGAAATATTGGATTCGTCCGGCATCACTTACGGTAGAAGCCAAACAGAGCGAGATAGCGGAACTTTTTGAGAAATTTGCTTCCATACCATTTGTTGACCGTATTAATAACCGGGCATCTATGGAGCATATACGCAGGGGATATCTTGAGGATTTTATTAGAGAAAGTAACAGTTCACTGATTGAAGAACTTAATGTGCGCTCTCTGGAGGACTTATTGGTATCCGAGGAAGTGGCGGAAGAAAAAGATGAGGGAATAGCAATCAAAAATATTGGACTGCTTATGTTTGGGGAAAGACCAGACAAGTTGATTGCAGGAAGCAAGATTGAGCTGGTGCGTTTTTATGATAAGGAGGCGGAGGCCTCTGATTTTACAGAGAAGACATTTTACGGTCCGATATGGAAGCAGGTAAGAGACGCGCTGGACTATATTAAGACAACTGTGATTGAGGAAAAGGTGGTAAAGGTTGATGGAAGGGCGGAAGCAGACCGTTTTTTCAACTATCCGTATAATGCTTTGGAGGAAGCGCTTGTAAATGCGGTTTTACACAAAGATTATAAAGAGGATGTGCCGGTAGAGATTCGGATTTATTTGGATCAGATTCAGATTATCAATTTTCCCGGACCGGATCATTATATTGATATGGAAAAGTTTGCGGCGGGAAAAGTTCGGGCAAGAAGATATAGGAATCCCAAGATTGGAGAATTTTTCAAGGAAATTGATCTGTCTGAGAAGAAATCAACGGGTATATCAAAAATTTTGCGTGAATTGAAAAGAAACGGTTCGCCATTGCCGGAGTTTGAAACGGATGCGGACAGAACCTATATGATTACGACAATAAGACTTCATAAAGGATTTGAAATTGGAAATAAAAACTTCGGTCAAAAAAATGACCGAAGTTTGACCGAAGTTTTGACCGAGGTTTTGACGAAAAAGAACTATGATAAGGTTTTACCTATTATTAAATATTTGGACAAAAACGGAAAAATAACACCCCAAGTAGCTGAAATGGTAATTGAAAAATCAAAATCAACTACTTACAGATATTTGACTATGCTTGTAAATACCGGATATGTTGAAGTAAGCGGAAATACAAATAATGCCGTCTATAAATTGTCTAAGGGATAACAGCTATAGTCTTGCAATTAGTGTTCGAGGGCAAAAGTCCGGCAGATGCGGTGGAGACGGCATACGAACGAATTTTCCGCACAAAGTCAGGAAAGGAAATCTGCAGGACAATGTTCGGGTAAGAGCTCCGCAATAAAACTGTGGAAAGAAAAAATTTATACATTGGTAAGAAATTGTCCATTGAAATACAGGAAATATCGGTTTAAACTATTGGGTAAAATAATACAAAGGAAGACAGGTTTTCATGTGCAGCTGTCAATAAGAAGGAGTAGTTTATGAAAGAAGTGAAATCACCCAAAAAACCATTGATCTATTACTACGGAATTGCCCTGCTGATTGTTTTCCTGTTTAACATGGTCGTGTCTCCTCTGCTTATGCGGGGGCAAATCGTGGAGGTGGATTACGGCACCTTTATGAACATGACCGAAGAAAAAAACATCGGCAGGGTGCAAATGGACAGTTCCGAAATTATCTTTACGGACAAAGAAGATACGACGGTCTTTACCACCGGAATCATGGAGGATCCCGGTCTGACCCAGCGTCTTTATGACGCAGGCGCTTCCTTTACAAAGGTGATCGAGAGACCCGCATCGCCGCTGCTGAGTATTTTTTTGTCCGCAGTTCTGCCAATGCTGATTTTTATCGGTCTCGGACAGTATATGAGCCGGAAGCTGTCAGAGCGGGCAGGCGGCCCCAACGCCATGATGTTCGGCAAGAGCAACGCGAAGGTCTATGTGCAGTCCACGGAAGGAATTCATTTTGATGATGTGGCCGGAGAAGATGAGGCAAAGGAAAGTTTGACGGAAATCGTGGACTATCTGCATAATCCAAAGAAATATACGGAAGTGGGCGCTTCCATGCCCAAAGGGCTTTTGCTGGTGGGCCCTCCCGGCACCGGTAAGACAATGCTGGCAAAGGCGGTAGCCGGGGAGGCGAATGTACCTTTCTTTTCCATGTCCGGTTCCGAGTTTGTGGAAATGTTTGTGGGTATGGGCGCTTCCAAGGTGAGGGATTTGTTTAAACAGGCAAAGGAAAAAGCTCCCTGTATCGTCTTTATCGATGAGATTGATGCCATCGGTAAGAAGAGGGACGGACAGATCGGAGGAAATGACGAGAGGGAGCAGACGCTGAATCAGCTGCTTACGGAAATGGATGGCTTTGAGGGCAACAACGGAGTCATTATTCTGGCGGCCACCAACCGTCCGGAATCGCTGGATCCGGCCCTCACAAGGCCCGGCCGTTTTGACCGGCGGGTTCCTGTGGAGCTTCCCGATCTGGCAGGCCGTGAAGCGATCCTGAAGGTACATGCGAAGAAGATCAGGCTGGCCGATGATGTGGATTTCCATACCATCGCCCGTATGGCTTCCGGTACCTCCGGCGCGGAGCTGGCAAACATTGTAAACGAAGCCGCACTGCGGGCCGTGCGGAGTGACCGCACCTTTGTAACCCAGGCGGATCTGGAGGAAAGCATTGAGGTGGTCATTGCCGGATATCAGAAGAAAAACGCAATCCTGTCGGATGGAGAGAAAAAGGTGGTGGCTTATCACGAAATCGGCCATGCCCTGGTGGCCGCCATGCAGAGCCATTCTGCCCCGGTGCAGAAAATCACGATTATTCCCCGGACTTCCGGCGCCCTGGGATATACCATGCAGGTGGAGCAGGGCGACAAGGTTCTGATGACCAAACAGGAAATAGAGAATAAGATTGCGACCTTTACCGGAGGACGGGCGGCAGAGGAAATCGTTTTCGGGGAAATTACCACCGGAGCTTCCAACGATATTGAACAGGCCACAAAGCTTGCCCGCGCCATGATTACCCGCTATGGTATGAGCGAGGAATTCGACATGGTGGCCATGGAGACGGTGACCAATCAGTACCTGGGCGGAGATACCTCGCTTTCCTGCTCTGCAGATACCCAGAAGGAAATCGATAAAAAGGTGGTGGAGCTGGTCAGGACGCAGCATGAAAAGGCAAGGCAGATTTTGAAGGATCATCGTCAGAAGCTGGATGAGCTGGCCGCTTTCCTGTACGAAAAGGAGACCATCACCGGAGAGGAATTTATGGAGATTCTGGGCAGAAAGGAGAATTCCGGTGAAAGGATATTGTTGGAAGAACAGAAGGGAAAGGATGGTGCGGCGCAATGAAAAAATATTCCGCCTTTGTCTGGATGGAACTGATTGTGGGAGTACTTCTTATTTTGCTGGGCATTTTTACGTTTCTTCGCCCGGGCAGCCTGCTGACAGGCATTGTGGTGATTTATGGAGTGATTGCGGTTATCACAGGGATTGACGATATTTTAACCTATATCAGAATGGAAAAATATACGGGATTTGGGCCTGTCGTTTCTCTGGTTTCCGGTATTTTAAGCGTGATGTGCGGCTTTATGCTCCTGGTTTATCCGGATGCCGGAAAATGGGTGCTGTCACTGCTTTTTCCCATCTGGTTTATCGCCCATTGCATTTCCCGGCTTTCGCACATACATATATACCGGCTGGCAGGGAGAAACTTCTTTTATATTTTTACCCTGATTTTGAATGTTGCAGGAGCGGTTCTGGGCTTTCTGATGTTCTTCAATCCCATGCTTACTTTTATGACCATGCGCTTTATGGGATATATCGTGGCCGTTTACCTGGTGCTGCTTGGGATTGACAGTATCATAGCGGCATTTCACAGGCAGGATTTTTTTTAGCGGCATAGTGGTGTTGCTGCCTACAGGGTTTCCATCATAAGCACACCTTCCAGGTTGCCGTAGGTTTCCACGATCTGGGGGAAGGTGATCGCCTTGTTGAAACGCAGAGTAATAACAGCGGAGATGACAGCAGTGTCATCTCTGTTTTTTATGCGGGACATTTCCAGATTTTCCACGATACAGCCTGTCCCTTTGGCAAAGGCAATGAAATTGCTCATATCGCTGATTGCGGAAAATTCCACCCGGAGAGTTACAATGTCAGAATTGTTGGAATGAAGATGCCGGTCAACGATACGCAGCAGCTTTATGGAGATCCAGATGGCAGCAAAACTCACCAGAGCGCCCGTATAAAAACCTGCGCCCAGTGCCAGTCCAAGACAGGCCACCGACCAGAGCCCTGCGGCGGTGGTCAGACCCCGCACCTGGTTTTGGCGGGTGACAAGAATGGTGCCTGCCCCCAGAAAGCCGATACCGCTGATGACCTGTGCCGGAATGCGTCCGGCATCGGAGGAGCCGGTGATTTCATGGATAAAAAGCCCTACCATCATGGCAAGCGTGGAGCCAAGGCATACCACAAGATAAGTGCGAAAGCCTGCAGGCCGGTGTCTCTTTTCCCTTTCATAGCCCAAAATCCCGCCAAGCAGCATGGCCAGGAAGGTTCTGAGCAGGATGGAAATGAGCGTAAGGTCTCTGAAAAGGGGAATTTGTTCAAGGATCATAGGGCAGCCTCCGGATTAAGGTACAGGTGCAAAGTCAGAGTTTATAACTACAGTTTATCATGAAAGAGAAATTTACACAAAGGTTTTGCAGGACAATCTTTTTATTGCGGCTGAGAAAGAAAGCGTTTATACTAAAACGAGAAATGAATGATGCTGATTTCAGGGAAGAGGTTTCTGATAAGCATGAGAGGGGCGCTGCCGCATGATTGGGCAAATTAATTTAAATGAACATTCTATAGACCCATTGCTTATTTTCATGGATAAGATGCAGGAAAACGAAAAATCATATGGCATTTTGAGGTTTGCAGAGGAAATGCCGGGTGGGTTTTTTATTTACCGGGCAGACAGGGGGGAAGAGATTCTCTATGCAAATAAAGCGATGCTCCGTATTTTTGAGTGCGATACCCTGGAGGAATTCCTGACGCTGACCGGCGGCTCTTTTCAGGGAATTGTACATCCGGAGGATTTGGATGAGGTAGAGAACAGTATTGAAGAGCAGATCCGGCTCAGCCGTTACGATCTGGATTACGTGGAGTACAGGGTGGTCACCAAAAGCGGAAAGGTACGCTGGATAGATGATTATGGCCATTTTATACACAGCGAAAAATATGGAGATATTTTTTATGTATTTGTGGGAGATGCAACAGAGAAGAAAACTCTTCAGCAGCAGGAGAGGGAGTCCCTGCAAAGCTCACAGAGACAGCAGCAGCTTCAGATTGAGGAATATGATCAGGAATTAAAGGTGATCCATCAGGAGCACTTAAGACATCTTGAAGTGATAGAAGGACTGAGTGTTGACTATGAGTCAATTTTTTATGTAGATCTGGACAAAAACAAGATCAAAGCTTACAGGTTGAGCGGCCGTTTTGAAAGAGAGTTCCCCAGGGGGCGGATGGTACGCGATTTTGAAGGCTTTGATGAGAATTATATCAGGGATTGGGTTTATCCTGACGATCAAAAGGCTCTAAAAGGAATTTCCACGGCGGCTTTCATCAGGGAAAAGCTTTCGGCCGAGAAGACTTTCCACACCAATTTCAGGGTCTGGGATAAGGAAAAGGTAAAATATATGCAGATCCGCATGGTAAATGCAGGCAGCCAGGAGAGGATTTCCCGGGTGGTGATGGGCTACCGGAATGTGGATGAAGAGATCATCAGGGAAATGAAACAAAAGCAGATCCTTTCCGATGCACTAGATAAGGCCAATCAGGCAAATAATGCCAAGAATCTGTTTTTGTCCAATATGTCCCATGATATACGGACTCCTATGAATGCTATTGTAGGGCTGACCGAACTTGCACGGAAAAAAACAGGGGAGAGCGAAGTACTTTCCGGTTATTTGGATGGAATCCGGCAGGCAAGCGATCAGTTGCTCGCGCTCCTCAATGATGTGCTGGAGATTTCAAGGATAGAGTCAGGAAAGGTTTTTGTGGAGGAGGGAGAGGTCAATCTGCTGGAGATCATGCATCAGGTACAGGCTGAGCAGAAGCCAAGGGCAGAGGCCAGGAACATTGTATTCTCGCTGGATGTTTCAGGCCTGAAGTGTGCGGATGTTTTTGCTGATCAGAAAAAATTGCTGCAGATATTGACCTATCTTGTGGATAATGCAGTGAAATATACCAGGGCAAATGGGAAGATTATGCTCACGGCCAGACAGCGGGAAGAGACCCGGAAGGATTATGTTTCCTATCAGTTTGTGGTGGAAGATAGCGGCATCGGTATGGATGAGAAATTCCTCGCCCATGTTTTTGCCCCCTTTGAGAGAGAAAAAAATACCACACTGGGAGGAGTCAGCGGTGCGGGCCTTGGCCTGACGATCACCAGACATCTTGTGGAGATGATAGGCGGAACCATAGAGGTTGTCAGCAAATTGGGAGAAGGGAGCTGTTTTACAGTTACGCTTCCACTGCGTATCCAGAGTAAGCAGCAGGATGACAAGGAAGAAACCGAAGAGACAGAACTGTATTTTTGCGGACAAAAGAGGGTTCTTATAGTAGACGACAATGATATTAATCTGGAAATAGAAACGCAGATACTAAGGGAACTGGGATTTCTTGTGGATACAGCCAGTGATGGCAGTATTGCGGTGGAAATGGCAGCTCAGTCGGAACCTGGCTATTATGACCTGATACTGATGGATATCCAGATGCCAATCATGGATGGTTATCATGCCGCCAGGGCTATTCGTAAAATGGATGACCCGGTACTGGCCCAAATACCGATCATTGCAGTGTCAGCAAACAACTTTGAGACGGACAGAAAAGCTTCTCTGGAATCCGGCATGAATGAACATTTAGGAAAGCCTCTTGATGTGAAGCAGCTTTGCGAGCTGCTTAAAAAATTTCTGGAGTCATAGGAAAGCAGAGTTTGATAGTTTTTGTAAAATGCATATAGAGTCAGCTTTTTTACTATTGACTTTAAAAGCGGGGGACACAATAATAGAACCGTTCAAGCTTTGGGAATCAATCAGGAGAGAAAAACATGGCGGCAATAGAAGAAAAAACTTTTCTTAAGGGAAAGCAGGCGGCGTGGCTGTTCGGGCTGTGCTTTCTTGTGTATTTCAGCACCTATCTGGGCCGGCTGAATTATTCGGCGTCCCTGGCGGAAATGATACGGGTGGAAAATATGGATAAGGGAGCGGCGGGGCTGATCGGCACCCTGTTTTTCCTTTCTTATGGTATGGGGCAGCTTGTCAGCGGCTTTTTGGGAGATTATCTGGACGGACGCAAAATGATCGGTACCGGACTGTTTGTGGCAGCCCTCTGTAATCTGACCATGAGCCGAATGAGTTCTCCTGTCATCATGGCAGCTATCTGGTGTGTCAATGGGTTTGGTCAGTCTCTGATCTGGTCACCGCTACTTAGGATTCTTTCAGATAATCTGGAAGGAGAGTTAAGGAGAAAGGCCTGCCTGTACATCAATGGTTCCGTGCCTCTGGGGACCATGTTTGCCTATGGAATGAGCGCCCTTTGTCTGAAGACCACCGGCTGGAGGGGAGCCTTTGTGACGCCGGGAATCTGGCTGCTTGCGCTCTCAGCTATCTGGATGGCGGGGGTTAATCGCGTGGGGCTGCCTGCATCGGCTTCAAAAACCGCAGGAAGTGACTACATAGAACCGAAGGAGGCCTTCCAAAAAGACAAAAATAAGGGCCAAAAGGAAAGCAAAAACGAAGGGGTATGGCGCAGAATCCTGTGGGGCTCAGGGCTTTGGCTTCTGTTTCCCGTACTTTGTATTCAGGGAGCGCTTAAGGACGGAGTGACCACCTGGGTACCGGTGTATCTGGAGGAAAGCCATGGGCTGGGAGCCGTTGCCGCTGTGCTGGGGACAATGATTATTCCCATGTGTAACCTGCTTGGAGTCAGCGCCGCCTCTCTGGCAGAGCGCCGTATGGGAGATGACGAGGTGAGAGTAGCGCAGCTCTTTTATGGGGTAAGTTTTGGGGCATTGCTTGTTTTGTGGCTGGGAGGAGATAAGAGCGGACTATTGGCTTTGGCGCTTTTGGCGATATCCACCACATGCATGATGGCAGTGAACACAATGCTGATTTCCGTACTTCCGGCAAGATACGGAAAGGTTGGGAAGACCTCAGGCGTGTCGGGAATTTTAAATTCCTGTGTCTATGCAGGGAGCTCTGCATCTACCTATGGGATTGGCGCTTTGTCGGCAGCGGCGGGCTGGAAGATCACGATCCTGATCTGGGTCTTCGGAGCGGCGGCAGCGTGGGCAATTTGCATTCTGTGCCGTGGGTGGAGACGAAGAGAAAGGGCAGAAATATAAGATGAAAAAGGAGAAGAAGAACAATGTCAACTAAAAATCTGCTCCCCCAGGGAGTAACCTACTACAAGGCAAACCTTCACTGTCACACGGTTCTTTCGGATGGAAAGCTGACACCTTTGGAGGTAAAGGAACTGTATCAGGAGAGAGGCTACAGCATTATTGCCTATACGGATCACAGAATCTATGCGAATCATGCGGAATTGAATGATGAGAAATTCCTGGCAATTGCGGCCATGGAGACGGATCTGAATGAATTTGGGAATTTTGGGGGAGGCTTCGACAGGATCAAAACCTACCATATGAACTGGTTTGATACGGACCCGGAATTTCATAAGGAAGAAAAAGCGCATTTGGAACAGCCAAGAAGGCGGTATCACGACATTGAGGGCCTGAATGAATATGTGGAGAAGATGACGCAGCTTGGCTTTCTTTCCTGCTATAATCACCCCTATTGGTCACTGCAGACCTGTGAGGATTATAAGGATTTAAGAGGTCTGTGGGGAATGGAAATCTATAATCATGGCTGTGAACTGGATGGATTGTACGGCTATCATCCTCAGTCTTATGATGAAATGTTAAGGAGCGGACAGCGATTATTTGCAGTAGCCACGGATGACAACCACAACAGCTTTTCCACGAAAGAAGCCCTGTGTGACTCCTTTGGCGGCGCTGTGATGATCGGAGCGAAGGAACTGACCTATCCGGCAGTGATGGAGGCGCTGAAGAAGGGGTATTTTTACAGCACCATGTCACCGGATGGACGGTCGGAAGGGCCGAGGATTGAGGAGATTTCCCTGAATGACGGAAAGCTGTTTGTGCGCAGCAACCCGGCAGATAAAATTTATGTAAAAACCATGGGACGTTTTTGCCACAGAGCAGCTGCGGAGCCCGGCACGACCATCAGCCAGGCTGAGTTTACCCTGACGGGAAAAGAAGGGTATATCAGGGTCTGCGTCCAGGATGCCTGCGGGAGACATGCGGACTCCAACGCCTATTTTTTGGATGATCTGTAAAAACAACGGACAGCACGCTTCGCGGACAGTCCTTATGTTAATAAAGAGATAATTCTAAACAGACGCCGGTGTGTTGTTTGATGACATGCCGGCGTTTGTTAACATAAGGGCAGTCAATGGCCCGCACTTAGAGGAGGAAGCTTCCAACGTCACCGCGTTTTCACTCTCCAAAAACGTAACGGTGCTAAACTCGAAAATACCTCGTTAAGCACCGACGTTTTTGCAAGGGTTCCTTATGGAAGCTTCCTCCTCTAAGTGCTACGTTTCTGGCTAACCGCAAAAAATAACTGTCTGCTCTAATTTCTCCGGCTATGTGGTGGAATAATGGCTGGCTTCGTGTTGCTTTTCGAACGATTTGCCAAAAAACCAGCCCGGACAGGTAAAAAATTCTTAAGGAGCCCCTTCAAAAACGTCAGTACTTGGCGAGGTCCTTTCGAGCCTAGTACTGACGTTTTTGTGGAGCGAGAGCGTGGCGACGTAGAATTTTTTACCTGTCCGGGCGGCATTCTGGTGGTCCGATGAAAAGTAATACAGTATTTGTTATTGTACGGAGAAAAAATTTTATTTATTTACTTAAAAGTTGTTTTAGATTAAAATAAGAATATAAGCGATTTTATACCTGTCTGACAGCTTCAGGGAAATGACATCATTGTTTAGGGTTACAATTTGCAGGAGGTATTAATGTGAAAAACTGGAGCGAATATCGAAAGCTGTATCTGTCCTACGCCTGTATCCTTCTAATTCCGTTGGTGATGGCGGTGTTTTTTTATTCCTACTCCTACCAGGTGGTTCAGAGACAGGCGGACGTCTCCAACATAAACCTGGTCACTACCCTGAAGGAAAGCTGTGACAGGGAGCTGGAACATTATGAGAATGTGCTGCTTCAACTGGCTCTGGACAAAACCATTCAGCAGCTCTCCAATGTGCATGGGGATTTTACAAATGAGAATTATTATGAACTTTACAGTCTCAACAGGAAGCTCATGGATATGCAGATTGCCATCAACCAGAGCGGAAATTTCTGCAATGATATCACGGTTTATTTTAAGAATAACGGAAAACTGGTTTCCACCAGGGGAAATATGGATTTAGAATCGTACTGCGAGATGTACTGTTTCGAGGACGCAAAATCCATCGAGTGGCTGAGAAACTATTTTTCGGAGTATCACGTGTGGAGAGCTGCGCGTGCAAAAGGAGAATTAAAGGATGGAAGTTCTCCCCTTCTCCTGACCATGACCAATATGCAGGGGGATTTCGGGGAAACCACTGCCATGATAGGACTGTGGATTGATATGGATGCCCTTGCCGGGAGCCTTAAGCTGGGATCCGGCGAAAACGGGATGGACTGGCTTTTGATCAGCGAGGAAGACCAGATCATGAGCAGACCGGGGGAATTTGAAGATATGGGGATCTTTTATAATGGATTGGAGGAGGGGAGCGACGGAGAACTGGAGTATGAAGGTGAAAAATATATTCTGCGTACCGCCCTCTCAGAAGTATTTGACTGGAAATACGTGCTGCTGATGCCGGAGAGCGGAATCGGCAGCTCCGCCAAAAAGCTCCGGAATTTCTTTGCCCTGTGTCTTTTAATCTGCCTGTGGGCAGGTTTTGCGGCTGCCAGGAGGATGACGAAAAAGAGCTATGATCCGATCAAGAACCTGCTGGATATGTTCCGAAAATACGATAAAGAGAACAGGAAGGTGGACAATGAATATGTTTATCTCAGGGAAAAGGCCATGGCGCTTTTTGAGGAGCATTCGGAATTCCAGCAAAGATTGCATCAGAGTCTGGCGATAGTCAGGCAGTATTATCTGATAGATATTCTGATCAATCCCTTCGGGGAGCAGGAAAGACATACGCCGGAGAGAGCCGAGGTCTGCAAAAAATTTGACCAGGGATATAACCGGGTGCTTCTTTTGAAGATACGGGAAGAGAGTTCAGCAGAGGGGACAGACAGAAATAATCTGCAGAAATTTATTGTGGGAAATGTGTTTGGCGAGGGGCTTTCGGAAGCTTTCAGCATTGAAATTGCAGAGCTGGGAGATGCCAGCGCTGTGATGATGAATATCTCGCAGCCTTTGCCGGAGATGGAAGAGAAACTGATGGAGATCATAGACAGCCTGCAGAAGTTTATTTTTGACAATTTTAAGTTTCGAGTTGCTGTGCTGGCCGGGGAAAATCATGAGGGGCTGGGGGGAGTCCATTTGTCTTACAGAGAGGCAAGAGAAGCGGAAGCTTTTTTGCACCTTTTGGACTCAGATTATATCAGTTATCACGAGATACGGGATACTTCAAACAGAAACTATGAATATTCCATGGCCCAGGAGGAGCGAATTATCACTGCAATCAGAAATAATGACAGTCAATTGGCGGTTTCCTGTATCAATGGAGTGCTGGATGTGAATTTTCAGCAGCTTAAGGCTTCTCCGGCCATGCGTAGATGCCTTTTGTATGATTTGATGGGGACGCTTATAAAGGCGGCGCAGGAATTGGGGGTAAAGCCAGGGGAGGAACTGAGCGCAAAGGATATTTCCGCAAACATGAGTTATCAGGAAGCCAGAGAGAGATTTGCCCGGACTGTAGAAAAAATGTGCTGCCAGGAAGATGCCAATACCGAAAGTGACTTTAATAGTCAATTATGTGAGGAAATACATAGATATGTCCAGGAGAGCTTTGGGGATCCCGACATGAACGTGTCCAGGATAGGGCAGCACTTTCATATCACGCCGGCGTATCTTTCTTCTATTTATAAGAAGCAGACGGGAGAGAGTCTTTTGAGAATGCTTAACCAGACCAGGATTGAAGCGGCGGAGAAGTTTTTGGCGGAGGGAGTCAGCGTGGTAGAGACAGCGGAACGGGCAGGTTTTAGAGACAGCTCCACATTTATCCGCGCATTTAAAAAAGCAACGGGGACAACGCCTGGACAGTTAAAAAACAACAGGCGTTATGGATGAATCTTTCTCGCTTTTGTCAATGGATTCTTGTTTTTGTCTATATAAATACTCCTTTTTGTCATGTACAATACAAACATGAACAGAGGTGTACAATATGCCTCAAAACTTATTAAAGGAGGAAAAAAATGAGAAAGAAATCGACAAAACTTCTTGCACTTCTCACAGCAGGAATTACAGCCGCTTCTCTGTTAGCAGGGTGTGGTTCAGGCGGTTCTGACAGTGCGGGGACGACAGACCAGGCACAGGAAACGGATCAGGCACAGACAGAGGATACTGCTTCTGCAGAGGACAGTGCATCGACTGACGATGCTTCTGCTGACGCTGCGGAAGATACCGCAGCAGATACGGGTGCGGAGGCCGCCACTTATCCTTTGGCAGAGGGGGGAACCCTTACTTACTGGCTGCAGCTTAACCCCAACGTATCCGCTAACTTTACTAATTTAGGAGATACGGAGCTTGGAAAGAACTGGCAGGCAAACACCGGTGTGACAGTTGAATTCCAGCATCCCGCAGCAGGACAGGAAAATGAGCAGTTTAACCTGATGGTGGCAGACGGAAATCTTCCTGATGTGATTGAGCGCGGCTGGGTAAACGCTTATCCCGGCGGCCCTGAAAAAGCAATTTCTGACGGTGTGATTATTGCTTTAAATGACGTAATTGATCAGTATTGCCCGAATCTTAAGAAGTATCTGTCAGAAAATCCGGATATTGACCGTATGGTTAAGACAGATAACGGCACTTACTTTGCATTCCCCTTCATTCGTGGTGAGGACGGACTCTGCTATACAGTAGGAAGCTTTATCCGTAAGGACTGGCTGGATGACCTTGGAATGGAAGTACCTACCACCATTGACGAGTGGCATGATGTGCTGGTTGCATTCAAGGAGCAGAAGGGCGCAGTAGCACCTCTTTGCTTTGACAACGCCAACTTTAAGTTTTCCAATCCATTTGCTTTTGCTTATGGAGTAGGAATGTCATCAAGCAAATTTATTCTGGGTGACAACGGCGAGGTTGTTTATGCTCCGGCACAGGAAGGCTGGAAAGAATATCTGACTACCATGCATCAGTGGTATGAGGAAGGCCTGATTGACGCTGATATTGCTACCCTTACCGGTGATCAGGTAACGGCTAAGATGACCACTGACCAGGCAGGCGCTTCCGTAGGCTGGGCAGCAAGCCGTATGCAGCTCTTTATGACCACCGCACAGCAGGAAAATCCGGATTATCTGCTTGTACCGGCTCCCCAGCCTGCAGCAAAGGCAGGAGAAACCGCTGAGTATGCCTACAAAGAAAACAATTTCCCTGATGTAGGAGCAGCTATCACAGCAAGCTGTGAAAATGTTGAACTGGCAGCAAGATTTTTGGATTATGGTTACAGCGAGGAAGGACATAACCTGTTTAACTTCGGTACAGAAGGCGTTTCCTATAACTGGGAAGGTGACACCGCTGTTTATACAGAGACGATTACCAACAACGAAGACGGATGGCCGATCGCACAGGCTCTTGCAAAATATATCCGTGCAAATTACAACGGACCTTTCGTACAGGATATGAACTACTTAGAGCAGTATCTGCAGCTTGAAACAGCAAAGCTCTGTCCTTCAACCTGGGGCGTGGAAACAGCAAAAGAACATACTCTGCCTCCGATTACACCTACTGAGGAAGAGTCCAAGGAGCTTGCTACGATCACAAACGAGATGGATACTTATGTGGAAGAAATGATGCTGAAATTTATCTTCGGCACAGAGAGCCTTGACAATTGGGATACTTATATCCAGACGCTGGAAGGCATGAATCTGCAGAGAGCAGTTGAGATCGAGAAGGCTGCTTACGAGCGTTACAATGCAAGGTAAGTAAAAAAATAGACAGCTTACGTATTGGGGGATATTTAAGTTAAATTTTAAAAGCTTCTGAAAAGGAGCAGAGGGATGTCCTGAAGGCCGACGGATGTCTGGGCTTTTTGGGCATCCCTTTTGTTACATATTTTTGTCACCAAAATTGGAAGAAGGAAGGGGATAGATGGATGAAAAAGTATACGGGGGACAGGATTAAAAAAGACTTCCAGCGAAACTGGTCACTGTATGTTCTGGTAATTCCTGTTATTATTTTCTATGTTGTATTCATGTATAAGCCCATGTATGGGGCAATCATCGCATTTATGGATTACACGCCGGCTAAGGGAATCTCCGGCAGCGAATGGGTTGGGCTGAAGAATTTCGCCAGATTCTTTTCCAGTCCGTATTTTGTAAGGCTTTTGCGTAACACGATCCTTCTGAGCGTGTACAGTATTGTATTTGGCTTTCCTGCACCCATTATTTTAGCGCTTTTATTGAACGAAGTTGGAAACAAAAAGTTTAAAAAGATTTCTCAGACCATTACCTATCTGCCGCACTTCATATCTCTGGTGGTAATCTGCGGTATGATCAAGGATTTCTGTCTCTCTACAGGACTGATCAATGATATCATTGCATTCTTTGGCGGGGAGCGGGCCCCTCTTTTGCAGGATCCCAAATATTTCCGGACGATTTATACGGTTTCCAGTATCTGGCAGGAGGTTGGCTGGGGGTCGATTATATATCTATCCGCATTATCAGGGGTGGACAGTCAGTTGTATGAAGCGGCGGCCATCGACGGCGCGGGCAAGTGGAAACAGACCCTCCACGTGACCATACCCGGGATTATGCCCACCATCATTGTAATGTTGATTCTGAGAATGGGCTCATTGATGAGCATGGGTTATGAAAAGACGATCCTTTTGTACAATTCCGCAATTTATGACACAGCGGATATCATTTCTTCCTATGTATACCGTGTAGGTTTGATTGAGCAGGATTGGAGCTACTCCACCGCAATCGGATTGTTTAATTCGGTAATCAACTGTGCGCTTTTAGTAATCACCAATATGATCTCCAAGAGAACAACGGAAAACAGTTTGTGGTAAGAATTTGAAAGGAGCATGGTTTCATGAAAGTAAAAAAATCTACAGGAGAAAGAGTATTCCAGGTCTTCAATTATATTTTCCTGACAATAATAACAATTGTCTGCTTATATCCCATGTGGCATGTGGCAGTGGCATCTTTCAGTAACAGCAACCGTTTGATGTCTCATACGGGATTTTTGCTGAAACCCCTGGGATTCAGCGTACAGGCGTATATAAAGGTGTTCCAGAATCCTATGATTTTAAAGGGTTATCTCAACACGCTTTTTATATTAATAACTGGTGTTATTCTGGACTTGATTCTGACCAGTATTGCCGCTTATTTCTTTTCGCGCAAGAATGTGCTGTTTAAGAAACCTTTGATGATGCTGATCATGTTCACAATGTTTTTCTCCGGAGGTACCATTCCTTTTTACCTCACTCTCAGAGATTTACATATGATTAACAGCAGATGGGGTCTGATCATTCCCTTTATGATCAGTACCTACAATATGATCATCATGAGGACCTCCTTCGAGGCTATTCCGGAGAGTCTGACAGAGGCTGCAAGAATTGACGGCGCGGGCCATATTACCATTCTGGTAAAAATTATCCTGCCTCTGTCAAAAGCGATCCTGGCAGTTATGGTTTTGTACTATGGCGTTTCCATCTGGAACGGATGGTTCTGGGCTACAGCCATCCTGAGAGACAGGGAAAAATATCCTCTGCAGGTGGTGCTGCGTGAGATACTGATCTCCAACGACAGCCAGGGAATGAATGCCGGAGCCGGGGGAGATGCGGAGGCGATTGCCCAAAGTATCCGGTATGCTACCATCATGGTGGCCACCGTGCCTATCCTTCTGGTATATCCTTTCTTACAGAAATACTTTGCCAGCGGAGTTATGATCGGGGCAGTGAAGGAGTAATCGGTTTTCATGTAGTGGTGGTGCGCCGCGCCAGCGGCGCATGAAGGTTTATAAAGGAATTATAAAAACACCCCGGAGGCGGGGCCGCGTGAGAGCGGAGAGGCCTTCGGGGTGTTTTTGATTACAATAAGCTGGCTCGCAGAGCGTGGCGGCGTTTGTTGTTTTTAATAGCTTACTCTATGGCGTCGATCTTTCCGCACAGGCTTTCCATTACGGAAATATGCCCATTATACTAAAACCGCAGCTTCGAAAAGTCAATTTCCAGATTGTCATAGATATTTACTTTGATAGTGTCAGAAAAAGAATGGATGGCAGGAGCAGCAGAGTGTTCCATATCGTAAACAAGGATAGTCTGTTTCATCGGGTCTACAATCCAATATTCCCGCACACCGGCGAAGCGGTATAAAGAGAGTTTGGTGTAATAGTCCATAGGGCGGCTGCTGGGCGATACAATCTCAATAATCCAATCCGGCGCTCCGTTGCAGCCGCGTTCATCCAGCTTGTCTTTGTCACAGATCACAGAAATATCTGGCTCTAAGTATTTTGAATTATCCGCAGACAGAAATACGGCGAAAGGAGCCGGATAGACTTTGCATCCACCATTGTTTTGGGCGATATAGTTTCCAATGACCAGATGAAGGAAAGATAAAATATCCTGATGCCTGCGGCTGGGAGGAGCCATGCTGTAAAGCTGTCCGTCGATCAGTTCCGCCCGGTCTCCATCCGGCAGAGCATAGATATCATCAATTGTATAGAGTCTTTCCTGGGTTAATGCTGATGCCATGTTGTCATATCCTTTCGCGAAATTTTAGCAATAGTATAGCATATGATTTTGGATGTTTCAACGGAGATGCTGTACACTTTTTCTTTTTAAGCATATATTTGTTTTCCCTACATTCGATTGGCTAATTGAACCGAGCTAGTGACAAAAAGAGGAATCTGCCCCTTGACAAATTCCTCCATTTAATATATTGTATTAATAACATAGTACAGTAATACAAAGAAAGGAAAAAATAAATGGCGTGGAATTTAGATTCTGACCGTCCTATTTATGCGCAGATTCTTGAGGTTATACAGCTTCGTATCATAGCAGGACAGTATCGGCCGGGAGAGCGGATACCTAGTGTGCGTGAGCTGGCGGCTGAGGCAGGGGTAAACCCGAACACCATGCAGAAGGCATTGTCAGAGCTGGAGAGGGAAGGTCTTGTGATGGCACAGAGAACGAGCGGAAGGATAGTGACGGAGGATATGGAAATGATTAAGGCAACTCGAAACCAGCTTGCCAAGGAGCAGGTGCAGGAGTTTATTGACAAAATGGAAAAGCTGGGCTTTAATAAAAAGGAAATCGTTGCTTTGCTGGAGCAGATGGAGGACAGGGAATGAGTGAGCTTGTAGAAGTAAATAATCTAACCAAATTTTATGAAAAGAAAAAGCTGGCGCTGGATCATATGAATCTGACCATACCTCGGGGGAAAATCATAGGGCTCCTTGGTCCTAACGGAAGCGGTAAGACCACACTGATCAAGCTGATCAACGGTCTTCTGGTGCCTACGGAGGGTGTGATTTTGGTCAATGGTCATACGCCGGGACCGGAGAGCAAGGGGTGTATCTCTTATCTGCCAGAGAGGACTTATTTTCAAAGCGGTATGAAGGTAAGGGAGCTGATCAGTTTTTTTGCGGATTTCTATCAGGATTTCAGGACGGAGAGAGCAAGGCAGATGCTTGCCAATTTAAGGATCAGCGAGGATGCCCGGCTGAAAACTCTTTCCAAGGGAACCAAGGAAAAGGTGCAGCTTATTATGGTCATGAGCAGGGAAGCCGAGTTGTATATTTTGGATGAGCCTATTGCCGGTGTGGACCCGGCGGCCAGAGACTATATTTTGAGAACCATTATTTCCAATTACAGTGAGAAATCCTCGGTTCTTATTTCCACCCATCTGATCACGGATATTGAACAGGTTCTGGATGAAGTAATCTTTATCCGGGACGGAAGGGTAGTGCTGCAGGATACGGTGGAGCATATTCGGGAAAGCAGAGGAAAATCGGTGGATGCATTTTTCAGGGAGGTGTTCGCATGTTAGGGAAGTTGCTTAAGCATGAATGGAAAGGGATATGGAAAGTGCCGACGCTTTTGCTCGGTATATTGATGTTGATCGGCCTGATTGCCGGGCTGACCTTTTCGATGCCCATCTGGGACAGCGACTGGGTAGGGCTCCCCATGTCGGGGGTAATGCTGATTGTGACGTTTTTCTTTGCACTCAGCGGCGTCAACATTGGCATTACGATTTATCTTGGAGTGCGGTATTATAAAAGCATGTTTACGGACGAAGGATACCTGACTCACACACTGCCGGTCAGCGCCAGGGAACTTTTGTTAAATAAGGTGATTACCATGAGCGCTTGGAATTTGATTACCATTGCCGGGGTTTTGGTCAGTCTTGTAGTTTTCGGAGGAGTTGCATTTTTGGCCTTAAAGCCTCTAAACAGTGAGTTCGCAAGAGATGTGATCAGGGCATTGGCTGATCTTCCGGAGCTTTTTGCCGACCCCTCTTTGGCGGGCTTTCAGGGATTCTGTGCAAGCCTTCTTCTGATGATGCTGACATCCGCTTTCAGTGGAACGATGATACTGATCGGAGCCATTACATTGGGACAGATGGTGAGAAAGCACCGGATACTTGGCGCTATTGGCGCCTACTTTGCAATCAATGCGGTGGTGCAGATGGTTAATACAATGGTGATGATGCCGATGACGTTTGGCAGTATGAATAATATATGGTGGGATATGGACTCACCCTTCCCGATATTTACCGGGTTTTATACGGTAATGTCGCTGGTGTTTGTGGCGGTGTCGGTGGGACTGTATTTTCTGTGCGAGTATCTGATTAAGAGACAGTTGGAATTGGAGTAAGCGTTTTGGCATGAAACAACGGGCAGCACGCTTCGCGAACTGCCCTTATGTTAAGCAAAAAGGCTCCCCTGTGCGGGGAGCTCTTTTATATGGTAATGACAGTTCCGGCCTTGCCTCTCAGGGCATCGGCCACAGATTCTAAGGAAGTGATCAGCACGCTTCCGTCTTTGTTGGCGGAAAGATAGGTGATGGCAGCTTCTATCTTGGGAAGCATGGTGCCTTTTCCAAATTCATCTTCTGCAATCATTTTTTCCGCTTCGCTTACGGTGAGGGAGGAAATGGCTTTCTGGTCTTCTCTTCCAAAGTTCTGATAAACGCAGGGAACGGAGGTCAGGATAATAAGCTGATCGGCTTTTAAATCAGCGGCAAGCTTTCCGGCGATGGCATCCTTTTCAATGACAGCCGAGGCACCCTTTAAGGCATGCTGTTGCTCGATGACTGGAATGCCGCCTCCTCCGCAGGCGATCACAATCTGATCGGCCTCCGCCAGGGTGCGGATTGCTTCTAACTCTACGATCTCAATCGGTTTAGGGGCAGCAATGATACGGCGGAAGCCCTTACCGGGTTCCTCCTGTACATAGTTACCCTTCTTGATTTCGATTTCTGCGTCATCGGCGGACATATAACGGCCAATCAACTTGGTGGGCTCATAAAACGCTTCGTCATAAGGGTCTACGGTCACCTGGGTCAGGATGGTGGACACGGTTTTGCTGATGCCACGACTGAGGAGCTCTGCCTTGAGGGCATTCTGGATATCGTAGCCCACATAGCCCTGACTCATGGCACTGCACACGCACATGGGAGCAGGCGTATAATCAAGGTAAATGCGGCGCAATTCCGTCATGGCCTTGTGTATCATACTGATCTGAGGGCCGTTGCTGTGGGTGATGGTGAGCTGACAGCCGGATTCTACTAGATCTGCCAGCGCTCTGGCGGTCACTTTAACGGCGCCTTGCTGTTCTGTAGTTGTATAGCCTAAGGCATTGTGTCCTAATGAAACCACTGTTTTTTTCTTATTCATAGTCCTGAAACCTTCCTTTTGACCGGGCAGTGACATGCAGCAGAGTTTGATACAATAAGCTTACCTGCAAAGTGTGACAGCATGAAGTCAGCCCTTTTGTGTAAAAACAGTATAGCAAAAGGAAAAGGATTTGTACAGTAACTATAGAAAACGTCAAATAAATTTGCCGCTTACTATACAGAGAGGGGAAGAAAAAGTATAATAGATAGGGACATATAGCAGATTTTATCAGTGTATCATGCGAAAGGAACAGGGAAAGTATGAGAGAATTATGTAAGGCAATTGAGATGCCGCAGGAAGTGACAGAGTATGCGGCAAGGTTTGACAGCGAATTTAATTATGCGGCGGCAGAGGCGGAAATGAATAAGCTTTTTGCTCCAGAAACATGGGAGGAAGGGTTGAGGGAGCTGAAAAAATTTCTGGGAGAGGATTCGAGGGGCTATAAGATGCTTACCTGTATGCTGCATTGCAGCCGAAAGTCATGGGAATTTTACCAGAATCACGAAATTTCTGGACAGATTTTTGTGGAGACAATGAAGTGCTTCAGCAGGTTTGTGAAGGAGCACAGGGAAAGCTATGGATTTTATGGCTTTGACCGGGAGTGGTGGACAGTAAGACAACTCTCCGGCAGGCTTTTTCGGATTGGGGAACTGGAGTATGAGCTAAAAGAGGCAGATGGGGAACGGGTGATTGCTCTTCATATCCCTTCCGATGCGCGGCTCCAGCAGGGAAAAGTGCTTGCATCCATACAGCAGGCAAAGATTTTTTTGAAGGAGAAATTTCCAGAGTATAGCGAGGTTAAAATGCAGTGTCATTCCTGGCTGCTTTCTCCTACGTTAAAAGAGGTGCTCTCACCGGGGTCTAATATCCTGGCTTTTCAGGAGTTGTTTGATATTAAGGTTTCAGGGGAGGATAAGGCAGGGGAGTACATGGTCTGGGTGTTTAAAAGATCGGATATTCCTCTCAGAGAGCTGCCGGAGAATACTTCTCTTCAAAGGAGACTGAAAGCTTATCTGCTTTCCGGAGGGAAGGTGCTGGAGGCCGGCGGAGAATTGAAGGGGAATTGAAGGAATTTCCCGCGTTGCAAGGAAAAGGGGTTTATGATAAGATAATAAGGGTTTGACGAAAAAGCCGCTTCAGTGAACGACCAGGCGGCGCATTGCAGCAGCGGGCAAAAAGATACGGGAAGAAATGAGGTTAGAAGAACGGATGGAAACGGTCATTCAGATTCAGAATGTAACAAAAACCTTCGTGGGTAAGGATAACCAGGTGGAGGCCCTTAAGGGAATCAATCTGGAAATACATAAGGGTGAGATTTACGGTATCATCGGTATGAGCGGTGCAGGAAAATCAACTCTGGTAAGGTGTCTTAACTTTCTGGAAAGGCCTACCTCGGGGACGGTTTTGATCGAGGGGAAGGATTTATCGACAATGAGCGCCGGGGAGCTGCGCAAAACCCGGACACAGATTGCCATGATTTTTCAGCATTTCAATTTGCTGATGCAGAGAACGGTGATCGACAACGTCTGCTTTCCACTGGAGATTACCAAAGTGCCCCGGAAAGATGCTCTTGCAAGGGCAAGGGAGCTGCTTGCCATTGTAGGGCTTTCGGAGAAAGAGCTTGCCTATCCCGCACAGCTTTCCGGCGGACAGAAGCAGAGAGTGGCCATTGCAAGAGCTCTTGCCACGAATCCCAAGATACTGCTCTGCGATGAGGCCACCAGCGCCCTTGATCCGAAAACTACCAGGGCGATTTTAGCGCTCCTGAAAGAGATTAATGAAAAATACGGTATTACCATTGTGATCATTACTCATGAAATGGCAGTGGTGCAGGAGATCTGCTCTCATGTGGCAATCATAGAGGAAGGAGTGCTTGCGGAGACAGGAACGGTTACGGAAGTTTTCCAGAGACCCAAATCCAAAGCGGCTAAGAAGCTGGTATTCCAGGGAGAGGGCGAGCAGCATCTGGAAATGAAGGGGAAACGGTGCATCCGCATTGTATTTACCAGCAACTCTTCTTTTGAGCCGGTGATTGCAAATATGGTGCTGACCTGTAAGATGCCTGTGAATATTCTTCTGGCGGATACCAGGGATATCGGCGGCGTAGCCCACGGGCAGATGATTCTCCAACTGCCGGAGGATGAGAAGACGGCGGAGAGTATGATAGAGTATCTCAAGACAAGAAAACTGGAAGTGGAGGAGCTTACGAATTATGTGGGATAGTCAGACGATAATGATGGTAGTGGAAGGGACGGGAGTGACCCTGTATATGACTCTTGTTTCTACATTGATTGCCTATTTGCTGGGGCTGCCCATAGGCATTTTGCTGGTGGTGACGGCGCCGGGAGGCTTAAAGCCGATGAAGGCGCTCTACAAGGTCTTGGATGTAGTGGTAAATATTGTGAGGAGTATTCCTTTTTTGATACTTTTAATGCTGATCATTCCTTTTACACGTTTTATCGTGGGGAAAAGCTACGGGGCTACGGCGACGATCGTTCCTCTTGCCCTTGCGGCGGCGCCCTTTGTGGCAAGGCTTGTGGAATCATCGCTGCTGGAAGTGGATCATGGAGTGATTGAGGCGGCCCAGAGTATGGGAGCCGGTCTTGGGACGATCATATGGAAGGTGCTCCTTGCGGAGGCCCGGGTTTCCCTGATTGTAGGCGGTACCATTTCCTTAGGGACGATTCTGGGGTATTCTGCCATGGCCGGCGTTGTGGGCGGCGGCGGCCTGGGAGATATTGCGATCCGCTATGGTTATTACCGATATCAGGGGGATATCATGATTGTGACGGTGATATTGCTGGTGGTATTGGTACAGATTTTGCAGATCATCGGGACAAGGCTTTCCAAAAAGCTGGATCGGAGGATTACGGGATAATATTATGAAAGCATTGGTTTTATCAAGCGGAGGAATTGATTCTACCACCTGCCTTGCTTTTGCGGTGGACAAGTACGGAAAGGAAAGCGTCATGAGCCTTTCCGTATTTTATGGACAAAAACATGGGAAGGAGCTGAAAGCGGCGGAGAAAATTGCCGCATATTATCAGGTGGAGCACAGAGAACTGGATATGGGAGTGATTTTTGCCGACTCCGACTGTACGCTGCTGGAGGGAAGAGGAAAGGTACCGGAGGGAGATTATGCCAGTCAGCTTAAGAGACTGGGAGGAAAGCCGGTGTCTACTTATGTTCCTTTCAGAAACGGTTTGTTTTTAGCGGCGGCGGCTTCTGTCGCCTTATCAAGGGGCTGTGAAGAAATTTATTACGGCGCTCATGCGGATGACAGCGCCGGCAATGCCTACCCGGATACTTCCCAGGCATTTCATGATGCCATGGGGCAGGCGGTTTATGAGGGAAGCGGCAGGGCGCTCAGGATTGTCGCCCCTTTTATCAAAAGCCATAAATCTCAGGTGGTTGCGGCGGGGCTTAAGCTTCATGTGCCCTATGGGCTTACCTGGTCCTGCTATGAGGGCGGCGAAAAACCCTGTGGGAAATGCGCCACCTGCATCGACCGGAAAAAGGCGTTTGAGAGAAATGGCGTAAAAGATCCCGCGGAATATGCAAAAGGGTAAAAGACACAGAGACAGAAGAAGGAATCAGGGAGGAGAAGCCGCTGACAGAAGGCAGCGCAAAAGAGATTATGACAAACTCAATTTTATTTATAGTATCTATACTTTTTTATTTATTTGCGGTGATCGCGGCTTATAAATGTTTTGGAAAGACGGGACTTTATGTGTTTACAGCTATTTCAGCGATTCTCGCCAATATACAGGTCTGCAAAAATATCGATATCTTCGGGCTTTCAACCACAGCCGGAAACGTATTGTATGCCGCCAGTTTTCTGGTGACGGACATTTTGTCCGAGAAATACGGCAAGAGGGCGGCTAAAAAGGCGGTTTATATCGGTCTTTTTACCACGGTGGTATTCCTGGTGGGAACCCAGGGGATGCTTTCCCTCACGCCAAATGGCAGTGATATCATGGATCCGGCCATGCAGCAGCTCTTTGGGCTGGTACCCCGGGTTGCCATGGCCAGCATTGTGGGGTATATGTGCTCCCAGACCATTGATGTGACGCTTTACCATTTTATATGGAAAAAAACCGGTGACAATGAAAAGTGGCTCTGGGCAAGAAACTGCGGCTCCACCTTGATTTCCCAGGCGGTGGATACCGTGGTCTTTACGTTCATTGCCTTTTGGGGGATATACGAGACAGGGATTTTTGTGAGTATTTTACTTACCACTTATCTGTTCAAAGCCATTGTGGCTTTCTGCGATACACCCTTTGTTTATCTGGCCAGGAAGCTTACGGTGAAGGAAGAGGAGTAGGTAACGGTTCGGTTTTCGGCTGATCTGTTACAGGAATAGGAGGTTTCAATGGAACAACTGCACGCACTTGGAAAGAAAACAGAATATAAGATGGATTACGCTCCGGAGGTTTTGGAGTGGTTTGAGAACAAGCATAAGGAAAACGACTATTTCGTCAAATTCAATTGTCCGGAGTTTACCTCCCTGTGCCCCATCACGGGACAGCCGGATTTTGCCACCATTTATATTTCCTATGTCCCGGCAGAGAAGATGGTGGAGAGCAAGTCGTTAAAGCTGTATCTTTTTTCTTACAGAAACCATGGGGATTTTCATGAGGACTGCTGCAACAAGATCATGAAGGATTTAATTAATCTTCTGGATCCCAAATATATTGAGGTATGGGGAAAGTTTCTGCCAAGGGGAGGCATCTCCATTGACCCTTACTGTAATTATGGAAAAAAGGGAACGAAGTGGGAGGAGGTTGCCTTTCAACGCCTTGCAAATCATGATCTTTATCCGGAGAGGGTGGATAATCGGTAGGAGGGGCTATAGTAAACGTCATTAGGATAATTTTTCAGGTTGACAGAGCAGACTGACAACAATACAATAAAAGGGGTGGGTTACTTTTGCAGCCTCTGGGTTACATTAATAGTCCAAGTGATGACGGATATAGAATTCTTACATAGAAATACTTTTTCTGTAAAGGAACTGGAGTAGCATAGATTTATCGAAAGGAAAGCAATATGCAAAAAAGGACACATGATTATGACAATGTGTTTAAGACCATGAAAAGCAAACATAAAAGGCTGTTCATTTCCGTGATCAACGATATTTTTGGAAAAAATTATCCAATGGATATTAAAGTGGAGATGTTGCCGTCAGAAGGTTATCTGACCGAGAGTGAGACAACGGACGGAAGCAGGGAAATAGAAGAACAGATTTCAGATTTTCTGATTAAGATTGAAGACGAGGTTTATCTGTTAGAATGCCAGAGCTATGATGATGGCTCAATGGCAATCAGAATTGCGGAGTATGCTTTCATTGTCGCAAGACAGTTTGCAACATGGGATATCGGCCATGCGACGATCCAAATGCCAAGGTTTTCAGTAATTTATGTCAAGAGGACAGATCAGACTCCTGAAACAACCAAAATTACCTTTATATTTCCAGATGGGCAGGTTGTAAATTATGAGTCGGATAATGTAATTTTGGAACGGCTTACAAAAGAATATATTGTAGAAAAGCGGCTGTTTCCTTATATTCCCTTTTATATTGCCAGGTATGAGAAGGAAATTGCCCGGGAAAAGGGAATAGATCATGCAATAGAAGATCTGACATATTTGAGGGACGAAATGCTTCGTCTACGGGGAGAAAATGAACTTTCTGATGTGGAAATGATAGATCTCATGGGTTTTGTGAATACTATCATTACTCATATTACAAATGGAAATAAGAATGAGGAAAGGCTGGTGAATATTATGGGTGGAACGATCATTGAGACAGAATCTGAAAAGCTGATACGTCGGGGGATAAGCCAGGGAATAAGTCAGGGAATAAGTCAGGGAATAAGCCAGGGGATGCGCCAGGGACAGGCAAAGATGATTATTGAGCTAGGGCAGGAAGACGGACTTGATGAAGAGACAATCTTAAGGAGGTTACAGGATAAGATTGGCATGTCCATGAAGGAAGCGGAGGAAAGCATAAAAAAATACGGGAAACTGCCTGTATAGCATACCATCGGTTTACGGGTGTTGTCCATAATAAGCAGTACCGACCCAGTGGGTCTGGGCCGGTACCTGTATGGAAACAGACTTTTGTCTGTCATTGTTAGTCGAAGCCGGTCGGCACCGCGAAAAAGCACCGGCGGCTTCTTTTTATTAACATAAGGATGTCTGGCGAAGACGGACATCCGTTGTTATGAAAACGATGCTTATCCTGCCTCGCTTTGATATATAAATGATACAATAGATTTGTGTACAAAGTGTTGCAAAAATAGAAAGAAAATCTTAAGGAAAGATAAACTTTGCATAAGCTTTTTTCGGAATTATGTGACCGGTTTTTATGTCATGGTGGTGCGCCGTTTCGCGGTGCATGAAAGTTTAGGAAAGGAACTTGGAGATGAAAGAAAATGAAAATCCACCCGTTAAGTCCAAAGCTTTGTGAAGACTGGCTGTGGTTTTTTGATAAAATTGCATTTCAGGATCATGAAGATTGGGCGTTTTGTTATTGTCTGGAAGGACATTTGGACAGAAAGACACAGGAGGAATGGACAGATCCAAAGGAGCGCAGAAAAAAGGCAATTGAATTAATAAAGGCAGGCGAGATGCAGGGCTATCTTGCCTATTTGAATGATGAAGTGATTGGCTGGTGTAATGTGAATGATCGGAATAACTACAGGTATCTGACAGAAATGTTCCGGGAAATTGGCTATCAGGATAATGAAACGGCAGATGCGAGGGTGAAAGCTCTCTTCTGCTTTTTGATCTCCCCTCAATATCGCGGAAGGGGTGTTGCGCAGCGCCTGCTGGAACAGGTATGTGAGGATGCAGTGCGGGATGGTTATGCCTATTTAGAAGCTTATCCATTTGCGGATGAAAAGTTTGAATTTCAGTATCATGGCACTTCTAAGATGTATGAGAGAAGTGGGTTTGCCGAAGCTGCGGATTTGAAATATGTAAAGGTTATGCAAAAAAAGCTCTGAAAGAAAAATTTCTATACAGTTCTTTCTAATGAATATACCTGAACAGCAAACGATTCATTTCCCGGCATTTTACCTTCTTCGATTCCCTTAAGCTTGAAACCAAGATTTTCGTACAGTTTTAGGGCAGGGAGATTGCCTTTAAGCGCTTCAACATATCTGATTTTGGGATACCTCTTCAGGGCATATTCGGAAAGGCTGCGTCCAACACCGCAGCGCATTTTTTCAGGAGCCACATAAAGCCATGCAAGTTCATCCTCCGTACAGGCCGCAAAGCCGATCACGGTGTCATCTTCCTCTGCAACGAAAAGACCGGGATAATCAAACAGATTTTCCCGTTTGGCGGCAATCGTCAATGGCAGAAAGGCATCTTCTAAACCGGCAAGCTTAAGCTCCTGCATTCTGGCCTTGTCATGAATGCGGCAGATAAAGGGCCAATCTGTATCCTGGTAATTTCTGATCATCAGCATAGTGTTTCCACCTTTCATATCGAAATGTCTGACTTTCATGTAGTATAACAAAAAAGAGATTTTATATCAATAAGACAATGGAGCAGTATAATTGTATTTTTGTGCGGAATAGATTGTGAAGCCAATTGTGAAAAATAAATTGACAATTCGCCAATTTTCGACTATGATTACCCCATTGACATGATAGAGGCGCGGAAGACAAGAGTACGTTTGTCTGTTATCCCTGGCAGGGGAGGCAGCGGAAAGGGGATTTCGCCGAGGCGGGAAGAGCCATGCCGGGCTCTCCATGCCGGGCCGTGGGAAAATATCTCACGGACTGTCGCCCCTTTTTATGGGGCGGAGCGCTGTTGTGATCCGTCGGGTATGTTTGCGAAGTCATGACAGAGTATGTCATGGCTTTTTCGATGCGCAGGGGCGCGTGAGGAAGTTTGCTGCCAAGGCAGCACGCGCCCCGCGCGACGAGTAGGGGAAATCTTCCCTACTCGATTGATAGCAAACATGAAAGGAGACGGATGGAACATGAAAAAATCCAATGTAGTGAAAGGTGTATTGCTGGCAGTCATTCTTGTCGGGGCGTTTGCAGCGCCGCTGCTGGCAGGAAACAATGTAAGCGCCGCGGAGGGCGGCGGATTCTATGGCACGGCATGGGCGTTACTGCCACCGGTGATTGCCATCGGGCTGGCATTGATAACCAAGGAAGTGTATTCTTCCCTGTTTGTGGGAATTGTGATGGGGGGACTGCTCTATTCTGCCTATTCTTTTGAGGGGACGGTGCTTCATGTATTTCAGGATGGAATCGTGAGCGTGCTTTCGGATGGGTATAACATCGGTATTCTGGTATTTCTGGTGATTCTGGGGGCAATGGTTTCCCTGATGAACAGAGCCGGAGGCTCTGCCGCATTTGGGCGCTGGGCAGCCCGGCATATCAAAAGCCGTGTAGGGGCACAGCTTGCCACTGTGGCGCTTGGGGTGTTGATTTTTATTGATGATTATTTTAACTGCCTTACCGTGGGCTCGGTGATGCGGCCGGTGACGGACAAGCATAAGGTTTCCAGAGCAAAGCTTGCCTATCTGATTGACGCTACGGCTGCGCCGGTGTGCATCATTGCCCCCATTTCTTCCTGGGCTGCTGCGGTTGCCAGCTATGTGGAGGACGGCAATGGGTTGACTCTGTTTATCCGGGCGATTCCCTTTAACTTTTATGCCATCCTCACTATTGTGATGATGATCGGCATGGCGGCGATGAAGCTGGAATTTGGGCCTATGGCGAAATTTGAGGAGAAAGCCAGGGTCAGCGGGGATCTGTTTAATGGCAAGAATCCTTATGTGGGAATGGCGGCTGACAAAGAGGAGAAAAAGGGAAGCGTGCCGGATTTAGTGCTGCCTATTGCAGTGCTTATTCTTTGCTGTGTGATCGGTATGATATACTCCGGCGGTTTTTTCGAGGGAGCTTCCTTTGTAGAGGCATTTTCCAATTCCGACGCATCTGTAGGATTGATGCTGGGATCTGTGTTTGCGCTTTTCTTTACGGTGATCTACTATTGCCTGCGCAGGACCATGACCTTCCGGGAGACTATGGATTGTATCCCTGAGGGATTTCGCGCCATGGTGCCGGCAATCCTGATATTGACTTTTGCCTGGTCGCTGAAAGCTATGACGGATTCCCTTGGGGCAGGGGAATTTGTGGCGGGCGTGGTCAAGGGCTCCGCAGGAACGTTCCAGGCATTTTTGCCGGCAGTGGTATTTTTGATTGGATGCTTCCTGGCCTTTGCCACCGGTACCAGTTGGGGCACCTTCGGAATTCTGATACCTATTACCCTGAATGTATTCCCGCTTACGGATCCGCTTGGGGTGGTGTGCGTTTCCGCCTGTATGGCCGGCGCCGTCTGCGGCGATCATTGCTCGCCGATTTCCGATACCACGATTATGGCATCGGCGGGAGCGCAGTGTGATCATGTGGATCATGTGTCAACTCAATTGCCCTATGCGGTGGTTGCGGCGCTGGTGAGCTTTGTATCCTATCTGATCGCTGGTTTTGTGCCGAATGCGCTGATTGTGCTTCCGGTCTCGGTATTGTTGATGGCGGCGACTCTGTTTGGAATCCGGGTGGTGGAAAAAAAGAAATAGGAATATGGAACCGATGATAAAAATAGGAGTATCGGGGAACGAGGTCTTTTACAGGCCTCGTTTTTTATGCGCAGGGGCGCGTAAGGAAGTTTGCTGCCAAGGCAGCACGCGCCCCGCGCGGCGAGTAGGGTAAAATCTTCCCTGCTCGATTAGAAATTGTGCAACTTCAACAAATTATTTCCACAAAAAACAGCAATAAATTTAAATTGACAGTCAGAGTGAACAGTGGTAGTATAAAGTTAACACGTGTAAACCATACGATTCTGCATGATTAAGAGAAAGAGAGTGATGGATGGAAAAGATCGCACGGATGACGCTGGAGGGAATTGCCACAGAGATTGGCATTTCCAGAACCACCATTTATAAAGTCCTGAAGAATAAAGGAAATGTCAGTGAAAAGACGCGGGAAACCGTCATGGCAGCACTGGAAAAATATCATTATGTGGAGAATAGAAATGCCAGGAATCTTGCGCTGAACAGACGTTACCCTGTCGGCTATGTGGGGTTCCGCTCCAGAAGCGCAGGCTACTTTTCTCCCAAGGTCAGGGAGGGGAGCCAAAGGGCAATCCGGGAATTCGGGGATGACGGTCTGGAAGTTCTCTTTGCGGAATTTGATGTGGAGAAGCCCCGTCAGCAGATTGACGAGGTGGAACGTCTCTTGGGACAGGGAGTGAGAAGCTTTTTGCTCGCCTTTTCTGACGAGGAGGTAATCGGGGAAATCCTGCACAGGTTAAAGGAAGAAGACTGCCTGAGCGTGCTTCTCAGTCGTGATAAGGAGAAGGACGGCGGAGATTATTATGTGGGTGTGGATTATTACAGAAGCGGCCTTTTGGCGGCAGAGCTGCTTGGAAAGATGCTGCCGGGAGAGACTTCCCATGAAAAGGACTGTGGAAACAGAAAAATCTACATTCCGGTGACAAAGGAATATGAAACTAACCGGGATATTCATGCCAGATTAAAGGGATTTCTGGATAAGCTCAGGGAATTTCCGGCATGCCGGGTACTTCCTGTCAGATATGGACTGGTGGAGGAAGAGAGGATTTATCAGGAAGTTATTTCCTGTATGGAAAGGGAGCAGGGGCTGGCGGGGATTTTTGACCTGACTTATCGTCTTGATGTGACGGCGAGGGCGCTTCGGGATTTGGGCAGAACCGATGTCAGGCTGGTAGGTTTTGACCTTTTTCAGGAGATCGAACAGGACATTGCAGATTCTGTCATTGATGCGGTGGTATACCAGGATCTGAGTAATCAGGCTTATCTTGGAATTAAGCTGCTCTTTGAGGAGATGTGCTATGGGATTACCCCCGAAAAAAAGAAATTTTATTCCAAGCTGGAAATCATAACGGGCGAAAATCTCTGCTATTTTGCGGAAGGCGAAGGAAGATATGGCGAACGATAAAATAATTTGCCGTTCACCCTATTTTGAACTGTAAAAGAGACAAGGAAAAAGTGAAAGGAGGGCTATTATGCTCTACATAGGTGTTGATTTAGGTACCAGCGCGGTCAAACTGCTGCTGATGGACGGGGAAGGGAAGATCCAAAAGATCGTGTCCAGGGAATATCCCATTTATTTTCCCAATCCGGGATGGTCGGAGCAAAATCCCGAGGACTGGTTTACCCAGACCATGGAGGGGATCAGGGAACTTGTTGCGGAGGCTGATAAGGAGCAGGTGGCGGGCATCAGCTTTGGCGGACAGATGCACGGGCTTGTGATCCTGGACGAAAAGGATCAGGTGATCCGCCCTGCGCTTCTGTGGAACGACGGCAGGACATTTGAGGAATGCGATTACCTGAACAATGTCATCGGAAAGGAAAAGCTTTCCGAGTACACGGCCAATATTTCCTTTACCGGATTTACCGCGCCCAAGATTTTGTGGGTCAAAAACAAGGAGCCGGAAAACTTTGCAAGGATTGCAAAGATCATGCTGCCCAAGGATTATATTGCCTATAAGCTGACAGGCGTTCATTGTACGGATTTTTCAGACGCCTCGGGAATGCTGCTGCTGGATGTGAAAAATCGGTGCTGGTCAAAAGAAATGTGCGAAATTTGCGGCATCCGGGAGGAAATGCTTCCTGAGCTTTTTGAAAGCTATGAGTGTGTGGGTACTCTGAAAGAAGAGATTGCAGGGAAACTGGGGCTTTCCGCTTCCGTAAAGGTGGCCGCAGGGGCAGGTGATAATGCGGCAGCGGCGGTGGGAACCGGCACCGTGGGAGAGGGGATGTGTAATATTTCCTTAGGTACCAGCGGAACCATTTTTATCTCTTCCCGGAAATTCGGAGTGGATAAGTTCAATGCCCTTCATGCCTTTGCCCATGCGGACGGATATTATCATTTGATGGGCTGCATGCTCAGCGCCGCCTCCTGTAACAAATGGTGGATGGAGGATATCGTGGGAACCAGTGATTATGCCGGGGAGCAGGCAGGAATTGAGAAGCTGGGAGAAAATCACGTATATTTCCTTCCTTATTTAATGGGAGAGCGTTCCCCCCACAACAATCCCAATGCCAGGGGAACCTTTATCGGTATGACCATGGACACCACCAGAGCAGATATGACTCAGGCGGTATTGGAAGGAGTTGCCTTTGCGCTTCGGGATTCCTTAGAGGTGGCCAGGTCCCTGGGGATTCGGCTTGAGAGAACCAAGATATGCGGAGGCGGGGCAAAGAGTCCTCTCTGGAAAAAGATGATCGCTAATATCCTGAATCTGAAAGTGGATGTGATCGAGAGCGAGGAAGGGCCTGCCTTAGGCGGCGCCATGCTGGCGGCGGTAGCCTGCGGAGAATACAAAAATGTGGAAGAAGCCGCTGCAAAAATTGTTAAGATCGTGGACACGGTGGAGCCGGAGGATGAACTGGTGGAGAAGTATGAGGCAAGATATCAGCAGTTTAAGGAGATTTATCCGGCCTGCAAGCCGCTGTTTGAGATACTGAAGTGAAAAAGGATGAGGAAAGGTTTTCCAACAAAATTATAAAGAAAGGAAGTGTTAAAAATGCAGATTTACAAAGTAACGGATGAACGCTTCAAAGCCTATGGCAAGGTAGTGAAAGACATTGACTTTTCCGATATGGTCAGGGTTTTGAAGGAGGAGACGCCCATCCCGGAGGATGTGGCCTATGTGCCCGGCCTTGAGGCTCTGGAGTCCCTTCCGGCGATGAAGGAACTGACCCGGAAGGTGTACGGCGAGATGCCCATCCAGATCGGCTATTGCAACGGGCATAATTCCCTGCTCAACGCCCTGGAGTATCACAGAAGCTCCGAGATCAATGTGGCCGCCACCGATGCGATTTTGCTGGTGGGGAAAGAGCAGGATATCACGGAGGATTTTACCTATGATACCTCGCTGGTGGAAGCCTTTTTGCTTTCGGAGGGAATGGCGGTGGAAATGTATGCCACCACCCTTCACTATGCGCCCTGCGGCGTGGACGGCGCCGGATTCCAGGTGGCAATTATCCTTCCCAAGGGAACCAATCTGGATCTGGAGGAGAGCCATCAGGGAGGCGAGGACGGCCATCTGACGGCAAAGAACAAGTGGCTTTTGGGCCATCCCGAAGGAGGATTGCCGGAAGGAAGCCCTATGGGACTGATCGGCAAAAATCTTTCTGTTTAACATAAGGATATATTAATTTAAGGAGGATATGAAACATGAACAATTTACCCAAAGTAAAAATCGGTATCGTGGCGGTGAGCCGTGACTGCTTCCCGGAGTCGCTTTCCGTCAACAGAAGAAAGGCTCTGGTGGAGGCCTACAGGGCAAAGTACGGCGAGGATGACATTTATGAATGTCCCGTTTGTATCGTGGAGAGCGAGATTCACATGGTTCAGGCTCTTGAGGATATCAAGAAGGCAGGATGTAACGCCCTTTGCGTATACCTTGGAAACTTCGGGCCGGAAATCTCCGAAACCCTGCTTGCGAAGCATTTTGACGGGCCTTCCATGTTTGTTGCGGCGGCAGAGGAAACCCAGAATGATCTGGTGGGAGGCCGCGGCGATGCTTACTGCGGTATGCTCAATGCAAGCTACAACTTAAAACTCCGCAATATCAAGGCATATATTCCGGAATATCCGGTGGGCACCGCTGAGGAATGTGCAGATATGATCCGCGAGTTTGTTCCCATTGCAAGGGCAATTGTGGGACTTAAGAGTCTTAAGATCATCAGCTTTGGCCCCAGACCGCTGAATTTCCTTGCCTGCAACGCACCGATTAAGCAGCTTTATAACCTGGGTGTGGAGATTGAAGAGAACTCTGAGCTGGATTTGTTTGAGGCTTTCAATAAACACGAGGGGGATGAGAGGATTCCTGCCAAGGTGAAGGAGATGGAAGAGGAGCTCGGTGAGGGCAACCAGAAGCCTGAGATTCTGACCAGGCTGGCTCAGTATGAGCTGACCCTTCTTGACTGGATTGAAGCCCACAAGGGATATCGCGAGTATGTTGCCATTGCCGGAAAATGCTGGCCTGCTTTCCAGACCCAGTTCGGCTTTGTGCCCTGCTATGTGAACAGCCGTCTGACAGGTATGGGAATTCCCGTTTCCTGTGAGGTGGATATTTACGGGTGCCTGAGCGAGTTTATCGGCACGGCAGTGAGCGATGATGTGGTGACATTGCTTGACATCAACAACTCTGTTCCCGAGGACATGTTTGAGGAGTCCATCAAGGGCAAATTTGATTATACCCACAAGGATACCTTTATGGGATTCCACTGCGGAAATACCTGTTCCAGAAAGCTGGCATTCTGCAGCATGAAGAATCAGATGATCATGGCAAGATCCCTTCCCGTGGAAGTGACCAACGGTACTTTGGAGGGCGATATCGTGCCCGGAGACATTACTTTCTACCGTCTGCAGTCCACCGCTGATAACAAGCTCCGCGGCTACATTGCCCAGGGCGAGGTGCTTCCTGTTGCTACCAGATCCTTTGGAGGAATCGGTGTATTCGCTATTCCTGAGATGGGAAGATTCTACCGTCATGTGCTGATCGAGGGCAATTATCCTCACCATGGAGCAGTTGCCTTTGGCCATTACGGAAAAGCTCTCTTTGAGGTATTCAAGTATATCGGAGTGGAGCTGGATGAGATTGGATTCAACCAGCCTAAGGGAATGCTTTACAAGTCGGAGAATCCCTTTGCCTGAAAGTTTGCGCCTACCTGAAAGAACGAAAAGGCATTAAAAAGCAGTTCGGCTGACGGTTAATCTGTCAGAAAAGTACAAAAAATAAAGTCAAAAAAATACATTGCATAAAACAGTCTATGTGATTATACTCTTTTGTGGTTTATCACATGGACTGTTTTTTTACAATAAGCTGGCTCGCGGAGCGTGACAGCGTTTGTTACAATAAGCTGGCTCGCAAAGCGTGACAGCGTTTGTTGGTCACGAATAAGCTGGCATCTGCTGCGTTTGATACAATGAGTCGCGAGGCGACGTTTGTTACAATAAACAGCTCTGCTGCGTTTGTTGGGAAGGAGTATGACTTTATTATGGCTAAGGATACAACGAAAGATATGACGGCGGGCTCGCCCATGAAGCTGATTTTGGGATTTACGGTCCCGCTGCTTTTCGGAGCCCTTTTTCAGCAGTTTTACAGTGTGGCGGACACAATCATTGTGGGCCGGCTTCTGGGAGTAAACGCGCTGGCGGGAGTGGGGGCCACAGGCTCCATTAATTTTATGATTATGGGATTCTGCATGGGTGTGTGCAGCGGCTTTGCGATTCCGGTGGCTCACAAATTCGGAGCAAAGGACTATTCGGGCATGCGGCAGGTAGTGGCCAACAGCGTGTGGCTGTCATTGTTTTTTTCTATTGTAATGACAACTGTGGTGGCATCCCTGTGCAGAAATATTTTAACATGGATGAAGACTCCGGAGGATATTTTCGGTTATTCCTACTCTTACATATTGATTATTTTTCTGGGAATACCGGCCACGTATCTTTATAATATCTTATCCGGTATCATCCGCTCCATGGGAGACAGTAAGACGCCGGTGTTCTTTCTTACTCTGTCTTCGCTTTTGAATATCGGTCTGGATCTTTTGTTTATTGTGGCGTTTCGGATGGGAGTTTCCGGAGCGGCGGCGGCCACAGTGATCTCCCAGCTGATTTCCGGGCTTTTGTGTCTTTTTTATATCATCAAAAAATTTGAGATTTTACATATTTCCAGGGAAGAGTGGAAGATGAACCCCGGTTATATGAGACTGCTTTGTGGAATGGGACTGCCTATGGGGTTGCAGTATTCCATCACGGCAATTGGTTCGGTGATTTTGCAGACTTCAGTAAATACCTTAGGCGCAGTTGCAGTTGCCTCCGTGACCGCGGCAAGTAAGGTCAATATGTTTTTTGCCTGTCCGTTCGAGTCCATGGGAACGACTATGGCCACCTACGGCGGTCAGAATGTGGGAGCCAAAAAACTGGACCGTCTGGGACAGGGGCTGAAATCCTGCGCACTTTTGGGGGCAGGCTATGCGGTGCTTGCTTTTGTGGTTATGTATTTATTTGGAGATAATCTGGCATCTTTGTTTGTGGATTCCGGAGAAAGGGAAATTCTGGAAAATGCGAAGCTGTTTCTGACCATCAACAGCGCCGCCTATGTGGCGCTGGCCATGGTGAATATTTTCCGTCTTATGATACAGGGTATGGGCTTTAGCACCTTTGCCATTCTTGCAGGGGTGTTTGAGATGGCAGCCAGGTCTTTGGTAGGGCTGGTGCTGGTTCCGAGAGTGGGCTTTATAGGAGTTTGCTTTTCCAACCCCCTGGCCTGGATTTCCGCAACTCTGTTCCTGATTCCCGCCTACCGGCATGTAAGGCGGAAGCTGGACAGGATGATGAATCGGGAGAAGGGCTGAGAATCAGTCCTTCTTTTTGAAAATGCCGCCTTCAAAAAGAAGCTCTTTTCCGGCGCTGTCCTTGTGAAAGGACAAGACCTCCGTTTCCTGCAAAGTAAATCCCAGCCGCTTTAGTAACTTACAGGACGGTATATTTTTCAGAGCAGTACCCGCTGTAAATTCCTTTACGTTGTCTGAGAGCTTTATGAAGCGGAGTAATTCCTGACAGGCTTCAAGGGCATAGCCCTTTCCCTGATAGTCAGAGTGAAAGCAATATCCCAGGTCATAGCTGCCGTTATTGTTGTGGAAACATACATATCCGATAAGTGCGGAAGAGTCTTTCAACAAAACGGCAAAAAACAGTCCCGAGGCAGCAAAATTTGCTGTCAATTTTTGGATGTCAGGATCAGTGTCCGGAAAGGGAGCGTCATAAACAGCGTAAGGGGAAGAATTAAAATCCTGAAAAATTATCTTTAATTCCTGCCAGTCATCGGCAAGCAGGCTGCGGATGTATAATCTGTCTGTTTCTCTATTCATTGGTATGGTCTCCATATCCAGTAAACTCTCAAAACCAATCGGCTTTGCAAAGAATCTTTTCCATATTTGTTATTGTACTATAATTTCAGGGATTTTTCTCACATTTTTGATCAAAAATAGAAAAAGAGCTTGACTGTAAACTTTGTTGACACTTTATATTTCAAAGAAAATAACTGTCAGTTTACCAGGGAGGGAATTGCAATGACGATAAAAGAAGTTGAGGAGCGGACAGGGCTGGCGCGTTCCAACATCCGTTTTTATGAAAAGGAAAGGCTCATTGAACCGGCACGAAATGATAATGGATACAGAGATTATTCAAAAGAGGATGTGGAAATCATAAAAAAAATTGCTTATCTGCGTACACTGGAAATTTCTATTGAAGATATCCGAGGCATTATATCTGATAAAGTATCTTTGACAGAAATCATAGAAAAACAGGCGGCAGCAATCCGGGAGCAGATAAAAGGATTAAATAAAGCAAAAGCTTTGTGTGAGAGAATGTTGGAAGCTGGAAATGTCAGCTTTGAAGAACTGGAGGTTGAGAAATATACAGCGGATTTGGGAAGCTATTGGAACGATAATAAACCTGTTTTTGAACTGGATTCGGTCAGCTTTCTGTATATTTGGGGCAGTCTTATTACATGGATTGTTATTACAGTGCTATGCGTGATGATGGGGATATTGTCGTATACAAATTTGCCGCCTGAAATGCCTATTCAGTGGAGTCATGGGACGGCAGTTTCCTTTATGGATAAAAAAGTCATTTTTATATATCCATTTGTCTGTATTTTTATCCGCGTTTTGCTAAGGCCGGTCATTTATGCGCGGTTATCCATGTATTGGTCTTACGGAGAGCTTGTAACGGAATACTTATCAAACTTTTTATGTTTTATTGTATTGTCGTTAGAAGTATTTTCTATATTGTATGTATGCGGATTGGCAAAAAGCGTGGTGTCTGTCCTGTTCATAGATACAATCGTGCTTATTGGGGTATTGATTGTTGGGAGGATTAAAATGGGCGCCCTCCGGAGTCCGTTGGCTAAGGGGTGAGGGGCTAAAATTCGGCGCCCCTCGTATATTCTTCAATTACGCATTCATGCTCCTTTGTTTTTTTATTATAATTGATACCTACCAACAGAAGCTTCCCCTGGTATTCTTTTAAACTTTGGCAATATTCCTTTCTTTTAATCTGGTCTATTGCACCCTTGGCGCTTTTATCCCATTTCAGTTCAACAACCAGTGCAGGTTTTTCACGGAAATGATTTCGGGGAAGGAATACCAGATCTGCAAAACCTTTGCCGCCGGGAAGCTCCCGATATACGGTATAAAAATTCCTCGCCGCATATAATGCCAGTGAAATGGTATAACTCAGAGCGTTTTCGTCGTTATATTGGATATGGGAGGTCTCAAAATGCGCCCTCTTTATGTTTTCCGCAACTTGCCCGGGGCGTCCCTGCCAGATTGCATTTAATGTGTCCGCGGAATTTTTCAGCGCTTTCGATATTTCCCCCCAATCTGATACCGATACTGCATTGACATACTCAGCGAGAACCTCGCTGTTAGGAATGAAAACACATTTATTTACATTGTCATAGCCTAAATATCCCAAATGAATAAGCAACGTAAGGACATCATATTCTGTTCTGAAGGTTGCCATATCATTGGTAAAGCTTCCGGTGTTGACTGGAACCCTCTCTCCGGCGATCATGCTGAGAACATCGTCCCTTAAACCGTCAAAATTCATGTCAATATAAACCTGCAGAGCTTCAAATGTCTCTGTCTGGTTCCAGTAGTTTCCAATCCGTCCAAAACGCATACAACTGACAACCGAGCGTGGGCTGTAAACAGACGGCTCTGTCTCAAAAGAATAGCCGTCATACCAATTCTTCACTTCTTCCATCCCGATTTCATACTTTTCACAGAGATTTCTCACTTCTGTCTCTGTGAATCCCACATAGGAAGCCAACGGGCCAGGATTGATCATTGTGAACTCGTCAAACATATTCAGTGCTGAATGGGTGCCGTATTTTTTGACCGGGAGGATTCCCGTCATATAGGCCAAATGGATATAGCTTTTGTCTTTGATCAGGTCACGTAAAAAATCAAGATACTGCTCCTGGGCTTCTTTATCCATTTTGTATTCACGAAAAATACAATCCCATTCATCAATGATGATGACAAATGGTATTTTGCTTCCGGCATACACATCCTGCATGGTTCTTGTCAGATTGCTGTTGTCAAAATATCGGTAATCCGGGTACTTTTGCAGCAAATCCCAGAGGACGCTGCGGCGGATCAGATCCAGCATGCCATCCATATCCCTGCTTTGGCTTAAGAATTCCTGCATATTTAAAAAGATGGTATCATATTTGTTCAGGTATTTATCAAAATCTTTACTTCCGGCAATTTCGAAGGCTGAAAAGAGTTCTTTTGAATCACATTCACGGCTATAATAAGCGGCCAGCATAGCCGCCGCCATGGACTTTCCAAAACGCCGCGGCCTGCTGACACAAAGGAACCCCTGCATGGTGCCTATGCTTCTGTTTGTGTATTCCAGCATTCCGGTCTTATCTATATAAATTTCAGAATTGACCATTTTACGGAAATTTTCATTCCCCGGATTCAAATAATTTCCCATCTGATATTCCCCATATTACTTTCAATAAACTTCAAAAACGCTTACATAATTTTATTATACGGAATTCGTGGGGAATTAACAATATCATAAAGTTAAATTAATGATGCTATATTTTTCTCGCTGGACTTTATAGTTCATACGATCGTCCTTGTATCATTCGAGTATTCGAAATATAATATACAGGAAGTGTAAATATATGGACTGCATGACGCTAAAAGAAGCAAGTGAAAAATGGGGTGTAACCTAACCTGGAAGATAAGCGATTCAGGCAAAAAGGAGAAAAACATGAGGAATAAGATACTGATTGTCGAGGATGAAAAGCTGATACAGGAAGAATTGGAAACCCTGTTATCCAATGCTGGATTTATGGTCGCATGTGTGACTGATTTTGAAAATACACTGCCCCAAATCAAAGCGGAAGAAATCACAGATGCTCCAACGTCAGAACTGGAAAAAGCGTACTTTGAGCTGATGAAAACCGCATTGAAAGCCATGACGGATGAAGTGTCCGGGTCCAACCGGCTCAACCGGGAATTTATAGAACAATGGATACATGAAATGAAAGTCCCAATCACTGGAATCCAACTGCTGTGCGAAAACAACAAGTCCGGTGTTACCCGGAAAATCCTGACACAGACAGAAATGATTTCACAGAGTGTGGAGCGAGTTCTGTTCTACGCAAGGCTGAGAAGTGTTGAGAAGGACTATACATAGGAAGATCGTCGATGGAAAGGTGGTGGAGTAACTATGATGTCAGAGAGCAAAGAGCCGCTGCTCCATGTGGAGAACATCGAAAAATACTATGGTAATCCCGGCGCGGTCACAAAGGCTCTGGATCAAGTCAGCTTTGATGTACAGGCAGGAGAATTTATCAGTATTATGGGAGCCTCTGGCTCTGGAAAGACTACTCTGCTTAACTGCATTTCCACCATTGATACGGTAAGTTCCGGCCGCATCCTGTTGGATGGCCAGGACATCACGACCATCACGGAAAAGAATATTGCCGATTTTCGCCGGGACTGCCTTGGCTTTGTATTCCAGGACTTCAACCTGCTGGATACGCTGACGCTGGAAGAAAATATTGCGCTGCCTTTGACGATCAGCGAGACATCCCCAAAGGAAATAGACCAGCGCGTTCATCGAATCGCCGATCAACTGCACATCAGCGACACGCTGAAAAAATTCCCCACTCAGGTATCAGGAGGCCAAAAGCAGAGGTGCGCGTTTGCGCGGGCGGTAATCTGCAGCCCAAAACTGATTATGGCTGACGAGCCCACCGGCGCGCTGGATTCCAATTCATCCCGTGTTCTCCTGGAGGTCATGTCGAACTTCAACCGGGAAATGGGAGCAACGATCCTGATGGTAACACATGACTCTTTTTGCGCCAGCTATGGGTCGCGAATCCTGTTCCTGAAAGATGGGCGCATTTTCAATCAAATCCTCAAAGGTGAAAAGACCCACAGTACGTTCTACCATGAAATTCTGGACGTACTCTCCCTGCTGGGAGGTGACAATCCGTCCGTGTTGATTGGAAGTATAGGAATCACAGATTGGTGCCATTCCGGGGATTTACTGCAAAAATCAGTTCTACGAGTACCGTAATGGGGATGCTGTCGATTTTGTTTATGCTGGCAATCACCTTTGGAGGGATTGGCTCAACCATAGGACTAATGGTGACAAAGAATGTTGAGGCCGGCGCCTTCGACATTATGATTCTGCATAAAGGAGAGCTGTGTGATTTCACCCGCTATGCCGCTATCATCCGGCGGGACTTTTCTGCCCAGGGGCACACTTATGGAATCTATACCAATGGGCGAACAGAATTTCTTTCTGTCCATGAGCGGGCGGTAGCCGAGGCTGGCCGTTCTGCGCACCGAACTTATGCGGAGTTTGAGCATGATACCTGCATAACGCAAAGTGACTATCTAAAATTGCGGGGACTGCTGGGATATATACATTTAGACCTTGACCCTTCACTTTGTTATATCCATTGTGTCCCGGCATTGGAAAAAGACATCAGAACGCTGATTGAACAGCAAGACGGCCTGGAATGTGCCGGCTATGCTTTTGCGGACAGCGGAGTGTTTTCAGAAGCTTTCAGCCAGGTAAACGACTATGGCAACGGCGCAGGCTATATCATCATTGTTCCGGACAATGCAGTCAGGCAACTGGAAGTCGTATATGGTGTATATGCGGCGGTAACTGAAAAACCATTAAGCCCCAGCGATCTTAAGAGCATCACATCTGCTTGTGACGGCCTTATTCAGTTAGATCGTTCCAGCGCAAAGTCTGCCCCCAGCGGTGCGCCCACAGCCCTTATGCATGAGGATATGGACTATCTCTCCGGCAAATGGATGGACAAGGCCGAGTTTCATTATCTTTACTCTATGCTGATTTGCCTGTTCTATCTCGCACTGATCCTGGAAATTACCGGCGCTGCAATTTTAGCGACGCAGGTTCTCAGTGATTGGCAAGTGAAACAGAGACAAGACCGTATTCTGCGGCAGCTTGGTATGAGCGGGCATCTTGTGTCTAAGTTGAATAACCGTCAATTATCACAGATATTCCTGCTTCCGCTTATCCCGTCGCTCGTACTCAGCATTTGTTTTGTATCTGTCTGTGCAAAGAAAATAAAATATTAGTGAGCTTTTTCCCGCTCCCGATTGGCCCTGATATTCTCTGGATCGGCCAGTCTTTGGTTATCGCGTTGGTTTTATTCTTATTGCTCTACGGCATCTATTATATCGCTGCCCGGATAAGTTGTGGTCAGCGTGGAAAATAAGTCAATAGCATCTGCCCAGCGGCAGAAAATAAGAAGCCGGGATTCAGAAAGGTACTGGCTCCCGGCTTGTAAAAGCAGGAGGATTATGGTAGTATGGGGATACGAAAACGAAAGGGAAAGCAGGTGGGAAGATTGACGGTGACAGAGCAGATAGACCAGAAACATCAGGAAGATTTACAGAGGCTAAGAGGCTTTCGCCTGCTTGATGATGATTTCCTCACAAA
>ERZ808044.324-NODE-324-length-59091-cov-11.994391_pt1 | contig 59091 bp, 45 predicted proteins | sample MGYA00380195_ERZ808044 | MGnify/ENA primary metagenome ERZ808044 (study PRJEB31490, sample SAMN06133423) | mouse gut metagenome | isolation source: Z7_2 | host: mice | place: China: Chengdu | collected 2015-05 ...
AAACGATTTACGCATAAATACAGGCTTTGAGACCACTTTTTGCTTAATTGAGTATCTATTATACGACTTTAGGGTTAGTATTGGAGCATTTTTCTCGTGCACCTTTGCTGATGTAGCATCAAATACGATCTGACAACAACCAGGATTTTCTTCAATGTATTGAATCGAATCATAAGTTACTGACACTCCTAGTTCTCTTGCCCTTACAATCCCCTTTGAATCGGAACTATGTCCTGCGAATATTCCACATTCAAGAAATTCAGATCTCATGACTTTCATCAAAAGATCTGAACCAATGTTGCCAGTACCTATTATTCCTACTTTGACCTTTTTCATGCTATGCACCTATACCTTCTTCTCCATGTACTCAGCTACTAAAACTTACAGCATTATTAATCACTATAGCACTTCATCCGTATCTGCGGTTGATTTCTACATCGAATAAAGAGCAATATGTGAAAAGGATGATGATGTATTCATTCCGATTGTTATGGCTACGTATAAACACAAACTTTACATAGATATGTTCTCTTTTTGTTTTTACAAGGACAAAACTGAGGACATCCCTGGCAGCATTCATTTGCATAAAATATGTCACCAAACTGTTAAGATTATATAGCCCACTGTTAAAATGATACACCTGTCTAGGCCCATTAAATGAGTAACCATCCCACCTAGATAACCGAATATATCTGTTACACCCTTTTCAATCAGATACTCAACTATATAATCTGATATTTTCACACTCGTATTCAACTCCTATATCTGATCAACTGCTTCAATTATCACTTCTGCCATATAATCAATTATCTCATCTGTCATTCCCGGATATACGCCAACCCAAAATGAATTATTCATGATAAAATCCGTCCCTTTTAGTTCCCCAACAACCCTATATGCATCCGTTCCTCGAATTTGATTGAACGCTGGATGCTTTATCAGATTGCCACTAAAAAGAAGTCTGGTCTGTATATTCTTGCTTTCTATGTACTGAGTCACCTTATTGCGATCCAAACCACTTTCCTCTTTCATGGAAATCAAAAAACCAAACCACGATGGCCGGCTGTTCTCTGCTGGTTCTGGGAGTATAATTTTGTCTGCTATTGGCGCAAGAGCCTTATGAATTCGTTCCCAGTTATGCCTGCGACGCTCAATAAAATCAGGAAACTTCTTTAACTGCTCTACACCGACAGCTGCCTGCAAATCGGTGACCTTCAGATTATATCCAAAATGACTGTATGTATATTTATGATCATACCCAAAAGGTAACTCACCAAATTGACTGTCAAAACGATGACCACACACGCCATCATGCCCAGATGGGCAGATACAATCACGTCCCCAATCACGATAAGAAAGAATAAGCCGATGAAGTAATGGATTGTCTGTATAGACACAGCCGCCTTCTCCCATTGTCATATGATGCGGAGGATAAAAGCTGCTGGTTCCTATATCGCCCCATGTACCTGTATATTTTGTCTCTTCATTAATCGTATACTGACTACCAAGCGCGTCACAATTGTCCTCTACAAGCCATAATCCATGCCTATCACAAAACTCTTTTACTGCCTTAAGATCAAACGGATTTCCTAAAGTATGTGCAATCATCACCGCTTTAGTTTTTGGACTGTATGCTCCTTCCAGCTTACTCACATCAATATTGTACTGAGGCACACTGACATCAACGAATACTGGTACTGCTCCATATTGCAATATCGGAGCTACAGTGGTGGGAAATCCGCATGCAACAGTTATAACTTCATCTCCTCGTTTAATTTGTTTTTCTTTCAATTCTGCTGCTGTCAGTACAGAAAATGCAATTAGATTTGCACTCGATCCACTATTCACAAGATGCGCATATTTAACCCCGATCCATTCAGCAAAATTTTTCTCAAATTCGTCGCTAAATCTCCCTGTTGTCAACCAAAAATCCAACATGGCATCCGTAAGACTCTGCATTTCTTTCTCATCAAAAACGCGTGATGCATAAGCTATCCGATCACCTGGTCTAAAGGACTTCTTATTCTCCTTATATTCATGATAGTAGTCTGCAACAGCCGCCTTAATCTGCTCTCTTGCTTTCTGTTCGCTACTCCACTTTCTCATTTATCTTCACACTCTTTTCCCATTTTATCCACGGCGCATTACCGTTCTCTACCATTTTATTTAATATATCCATTTCCCTCTTGTTATCCATGCATTGCCAGAATCCCTTATGAATATAAGACATTAGCTGACTGTCTTTTGCTAATCGTTCCATCGGCTCTCTTTCAAACACTGTCTTATCCCCTTCCAAATAATCGAATATTTCAGAATTAAGAACCATATATCCCGCATTTATGGGCGCGCTGTCAACTACATTTTTTTCCCTGAAAGATTTTACGGCATTAGATCCGTCGATATTAAGTACTCCCTTTTGCTGCTTCTGCATAACGGCTGTTAGCGTTGCTATCCTACCATGCTTTTTATGGAAATCTAATAACTTTTTTATATCCACATCACACACGGCATCCCCATAGGTCATCATAAAAGCATCATCTTGGATATATTTCTGAACACGTTTAATTCGTCCACCAGTCATAGTATTTAATCCCGTATCCACCACAGTCACTTTCCATGGATCACAATGCTGCTCATGAATGATTGTGACGTTTTCCCCTGATGTATAATCAAATGTTACATCTGAATTATGAAGAAAGTAATCAGCAAACCATTCTTTCATCATGTATTGCTTGTATCCGGCACATATAATAAAATCATTAAACCCATAATAGCTGTATTCTTTCATAATGTGCCAAATTATAGGCTGACCTCCTATTTCTATTAAGGGTTTAGGAGTATTTTCAGATTCTTCAGATATTCTTGTACCGAATCCACCGGCAAGTAAAACTACTTTCATTTCATTTTAACCTTTCTGCTAATTAAGTTCTTTAAAGTGTCCTTTATCTTGTATATAATCCAGTAAAATGCTTCGTTTTTTGTCAACACACACATCACTATGCACACTCCAATTCCCGCAAAAATCTCTAATATCAGCAATGTAAGATCTGGTAACGGTATTCTTGAAACAATGGAAACCGCAACAGCAATACATATAGATACAAATATGGCAGGCGATAAATCCTGAATCTGCTCTTTTATATTGTAATGAAGATGCTTATATGTCCATCTACATACAAGAAAACTAGATAAAAAACTGGTCGCAACCGCTCCCATCGCTATTGCCATTACCCCATATCGTGCGAGAATAAAAACCGCAATCAAGTTAAACATAACTCTGACCATTGTTATCAGCAAATAGTCTTTTGCATAACCAAGTCCCTGTATCGCCTCCTGCTCCACTATTTGAATAACCCATGTAGCATAACCAATACATCCAATCTGCAAAAATGGAACGCATGGCATCCATTTTTCTGTCAACATTAGTCTAACGAACGGTTCAGCAACCATTGCCAATCCTGTCAACATTGTAAACACAAGAAAGCTTCCTCTTTGAATTCCTTTCCTGACCATAGCTTTTATAACGGTTAAATTTTTCTGCTCCTTAGAATAAGCCGCAAAAAGTACTGTATGCATTGTTCCACTAATACTACCTATAAGCGTCTGTGGATATAAATCACCACGATTATAGTATGCCAACTCTTCATCTGTATAGAATTTTCCAACAATTAAAGTTCGAAACTGGCTGCTGATGGTATCTAATATTCCTGCTAAAAGAATAAGATTTCCATAAGTCAACATCTCTTTCGAGCGCTTCCATGAAAACTGAATCCTTGGCCTCCACTTCAGAATCAACGTAAGTAATAACACCTGGCTTACTGACATTGTCAGTTGCTGGCTCACCAACGCCCAAACACCCTTTCCGCTATGGGCCATTATAATACCCACAACTGCAGAACATACTGTAGCAATAAAAGTCACAATTGCACTTGCTCTAAAAATCATGTGTCTTGAAATATATGCCTGCTGTATGGACATATACGCAGAAAAAAGTAATTTAATGCCAAGAACACGAAGCACATTTGTAAGATCTGGATCATTAAAAAAATACGATATGTACGGTGACATTGCGAACAAAATTCCATACAGAATAATCGACATCACCATATCCAGACAGAATATCGACGAAAAGTCCAAATCATCCGAGTCTTTTTTTTGGACTAAGGCACTTCCAAGTCCCACTGATACAAAGACATCTGCAATTGCAATAAATACTGTAACTTTTGCAATTATGCCATACTGTTCCGGCATCAATATTCGGGCAAGTATTACAGAAACCAGAAAGGATACTAATTGTGCCGCTATCCTTTCTACAAATTTCCAAACCATTCCTGAAAAAAGATTATTCATGGTTCCTCCTGAATGTTAACAAAAATGCACATGGCACAATAGTTATTCTAAAGAACAGATATGAAAAATTATATATCCAACACATAAGATACACTTTCCATCCCAAATCCAAGTAAAAACTTTTATCTATTTTTAACTGTTTTCGTATAGAGGCATTCCCATGTCTTTTATAATTAACAACAAAAGCTTTATATGCCGATATGAGATATTTATGAAAATACTTTTTATTCTTTTTTATTCTTTCATCATAATAACGATCTTCTTTCACATACTTTATCAGCTGCAATTCCATTACACCAAGCATAAGAGAGCAACCTTGACTTTTATGTTCACGATAATTCAAAAGACAATCTGGTATTATTTTTACAATTCCCCCATACCTTCCTGTTTGAAATAATAAATATTGATCTGTAGCAGGTCCCGCACCGACAAGATCAAAATAATTACTTATATCGCGATAAAAATCTGTCTGATACATATTTGCCGGAAACCATATGTTTGTCTTTAAATTCCTCTTTATAAAGCACTCAAAATATTCATCTCCCAAATATACACCCTCATTATTCTGTGATCTTCTTACAATCTGTCCTGATTCATCAATTACATTTGCAGATGAGCTTAATATCTGTATATTATCTTTTTCCATTATTGGCAGCATTGTCGATAGATAGCGCCGATCAACAATATCATCATCATGAAACACTACCATATATTTAGTAACACAAATAGAAAACGCAAACATAAAATTAGGATTATCCCGCTTGCTTTCCCGGGAAATATAAAAGATGCGCTCATCAATATACGATTTTATAATCTCTTCTGTACCATCTGTCGAGTTATTGTCTAATATTACAAAACAAAAATTAGTGTAATCTTGATCCAGTATGCTTTCTATAGCATCCTTTATGTATTTTACACGATTACTGGATGTCAAAAACACCGTAACTATTTGTGTTCTTTTCTTAGCAATATTTTTATATCTTTCTATGATCTCATTATTCTCAGTGTCCATCAGAATCACCTCTTAATCATTGATAATCCTCTCATACCCTTTCACTCTGTTATAAACAATATTTATTATTTCATTATCTATTTCCATGCTAAATTTCCTTGCAAATAATTTTTTACTTGATAATAAAAGTTCTTTATCATCCACCGTATAAATATAAGGATTTCCTCTTTTCCAATCAATTTCTCGTAATGAATCATTCACAATTGTATCCTTTAAAGAACTATTATAAGCAATTGTTTGCAAAAACAACTCATCAGCACACCAACCTTTTCCAAACCAGCTCCTAATCTGAGTTTCAAATGCAAGAAGAATCTCTGCCATATCCCCTGTAATACTAAACCAATTATCTCCCTTATAAATTCTCATTGGTATTTTCTTTGTTCTATCTACTTTAAGTATCTCCTGCAACCTCACTGATACTCTATCTAATCTCCTCAACAATCCAAATAAAATACCCCTACGTCGTCCGGCAATATTTTGTAGGAACCAATATTTTGATATTCTATTGATTATTAAATTATTTAAATTTGAATCTTGTGAAATAAAATTTCCCCCTTGATGATTATTAAACCATCTATGTATTTCGTCTTGTGTTTTTAAAGGTAAATCCTGTCCTGACATCAAATGCAAATAATCAAAATGATTATATTCGATTGCCGCTTTAATCAAGCTCATTTCCACAGAAATCAGAGACTCTCCTCCCCACATCACTTTCTGTTTTTTAATATAAACACACTCAGATTCAGATGGCTCATATACATCTTTAAATTCAAAATTTGATTTTTCATCAATATGAATAAAAATAGAATTTCTTTTATCATCTAAACAGGTTAATAATTTACTTAATAACGGCCAATCATTATGTGCGATAATTAAAAATGCATGTTTTCCCATCTGTATTCTCCCCTCCTGTTTAATGTATGTCTTCTATACTTCTTTCTAATTTTCATTATTTTTCACACTTAATTTATAAATTTATAGCATTTATTAGTAGAAATTCTACTAAGTATATATGCTATAACCAATACTACAGCACAAACTTGTATATAAGTTGTAAATTTATAAAAATAATCTCTTATCCATACGATGCCCGGATACATAAAAGCCAAAACAGAAAGCGATCCTATAAAATTATTTTTTTTGTCATCATTTGCAAAAATATTTTCAACTTTACCTAACATTCTTCCAATAAAATAACAAAAAATACAACCAGTCCAGGAAAAATTAAAATAAACTTCCCCTAACCAACTACCTCCTAGCCAGTTATTAGTCGGAAAACTATAAATAAAAATCAAGCTATTTATATCTGCTATATTTCTTTCATATGCAGGTATTACAGATAATATAGAATCGATATATGATCGTCCAAATACAAATCCGTGGTACAATGGAAAATTTTCTTTCGCTAACCCTAACGACATAAATGTACCACCAGCTTCACTCAATAAATCAAAAATATGATTTTTCACATCTAAAGAATTCACAATCGCATTTCTGAAATCTTCCAATCCAATTGTACCTATCTCCCTCAAGTCCGCTATTGTATTCAACAATACACATAAAAAGTAAGCCAAGATAAATAACACTATTACTTGTGACATTTTGGGTCTTTCAACTCTCATAACATATACACAAACCATAATAAGCAAAAATGAAACCTGATTTAATCGACCTCCTGACATCATGGATACAACTTCACAAATTGAAGCTAAAACTAAAATAATTCTAGCTCTGATCTTATGTTCTTTAGACAAAAAAATTAAAATTAAAACTCCAACATAAAAAAACTGTGCCACAATACTCATCCAACCATACTGACCGGATATAGTTACTGATGTTGAATAATCTGTAGATTGCTGTGCTAAAATACGTTGATAATCCACATATAGTTTCGGAAATGCTCCCAATATAGCACATACCATTCCTGTAAGCAAAAGGCCATTCCTATTAATGATAAATTTGTCCTTACTTCGATTGATATATTCTTTTGAAACACTAGAGCACATTCCAATTAAGACAGCAAGATGACATAACATATAAAACGCTATACTGGTACAAATCACATCTTTTGAAAGAGAATATAAATAATTATTTTCATATCCAAATAGTTGAGTAACAGCTAAATTCCCCATATGAAATACGTATGTCAAAACGATAAATAATGTTCCGTAATTGAAGAGTTCTCCACAAACAATATTCACTATAATAAAAGTCATTACTATCTGAATCGACGCTAAAATAGTATCAATTCTTATATTCCTAAAAGAAAAGCATATAAAACACAAAATAAATTGCATAAAATATAACACAAATATTTTTTTATCTAAATATCTTCTCACCATTGACATTTACCAACATTTCCATATACTTTTCTTCCAATTCTGCAACGCTTTTTCTTACATCATAGCCATTATCGACTAAATACTTGACAACTTCCACTTTTCTATCATAATCAATATTTTCATTCAATAATTCAATCCACTTATCAATATTCAATGGAATATATGTAATTCTTCCAGTAACATTAACTTCCCTTGGCACCTTATCAGAAACAAAACACTTTATCCCTGAAGCCTGAGCCTCAATTAGTGTAACCGGTATCCCTTCATATAATGATGGCATCAACAAAAAATCCATCATCTGAAGCCATTCATGAACATTATTAACATTTCCCGTAAAAAACACATTATGTTCCAAATGCTTCTTTTTACATGCATTCTCAAATTCCGATCTTAATTTCCCATCTCCCAACAATAGAAGCCTAGCATTTTCATTTATTTTACATAATTTTTCAAAAACACATATCAAAAAAGAATGATTTTTTACCGGTTCGAAATGACCTATACAACCATAGACTATTTTATCGGAAACTCCATACTTTTTTCTCATCTCATCCCGTATTTGTTCATTAAATTGATATTTTTCTATATTTATACCGTTTCTAATCAGTATTCCTTTTTCTGCATATACCTTTTTTCCATAAAGAAAATTCCCAGCATCTTTGCCGCAACCAATTAAAAGATCCGCATTATCACATATTAACTTTCTCATATACTTCAAATAAATATATCGTATTACATTCTTTATTCCACCATCATTAGTGCTATGAGAATGTGATACTTTAATCTGAATTCCTGCATTCTTTGCAATTTGTAGTACAATCCCATTATGAAACATCATATGAGTATGAATAATGTCGTAAGGGCCCTCTTCCATCATGATTTTTAGTAAATCATTTTTATATTTTTTAATATGTCGTGATGAATAGTTCATATGAATTACTTTTCCACCAAGTTCGACAACTTCAGCTTCGTAATCACCAATATCATTACCATATACTAGATAATGAAACTCAAACTTATTACGATTAATATATCTATATAAATTCATCGCAACTGTTTCGGCTCCGCCAATCCGCAACTTTCCAATGACCTGTAGTACTTTAATTTTTCTATCCACAAAAACCTCTTTCGCAATTATAAACTTAACATATATCTCTATTCTTTTTAAACATTTTCACATATGATATTCACTTTTCTATATATTGCCTAATATTTTCTAACTTTAGCATAGATAAATAGTGGAAATACTAACTTTCCTCTTAATGACAACATCATTAACTTTGCCTTCAGCGAATGTCTAAAATATGCTTTTTCTATCGCAGTTTTATATGGTTCTTCATGCATACGAATCAAAATTTCTTTTTTTACGACCTTATATGACTTGTTACTGTAAAACTGACTAAAAGAAACATTAAAAAAATCATGCACAATTTTTCGATATATCTGATCTCGAAAATCCGTTCTATCCATATCAATTTTTGACATAATATACTCATTTATAACTCTAGGATATTCCCAATGGAAGACTTTTTTCCTCTTCGTCGTTGACACATCATTATACCGATAATTATAATAATACCCGTCCATAACATACATAGACTGTGCATGTGCAATAGCCGGAATAACACATGCACCATCTTCACCAATTATTGCTCTCTCATCTGCAATCATGTTATCTTGTAAAAGGATACGTTTAAATATTTTCCCCCAAATACTAGGAGCAAAATATTTCATATCCTCTGCCTGTATTAAAATTGGAAAAATATCACTTTTTATATTTCTTCGTGAATAAAAGCCTTTTCTATATGGTAATTCTTTTATAACAGTTCCATTTATATTCTCTCGAATTATCCCATATATAAGAATATCTGGATGATATTCTGCTATAATTCTCGCTGCGTCTAATAGAAGATCTTCTTCAATCCAGTCATCCGCATCAATACAAACAATGTATTCACCTCTGGACTTTTCAACTCCCTCCTTTCTTGCAATAGATACGCCCCCATTTGCCTTATGTATAACTTTAACTCTACTATCCTTATTACAAAAACTATCACATATGTTCCGGCTTTCATCTGTAGAGCCGTCATCAATAAGAATAATCTCAAAATTTGAATAGTCCTGCTTTAAAACGCTTCTGACACATTTTTTTATAAATTTTTCTCCATTATAAACAGGAACCACTATGCTAAATAATGGCTCATTTTTCATATTTATTTTCTCCTCAATCATTTAGGAATTCCCAGTTCTTCTCAAACTTCCTATCTCCCGGTCATTAATATCAGATACATGCCTTCCCTTGATATATATTACTAAGAGCAATTTCCACTTTATTCTTCTCAAATTTTCTAATTTTCTTCAAATTATAGCTACCCATCTTTCCACGATCTCCCTTAATTATCTTTTCTACTGCTTTCCTCATACTTTGCATATTTTGGGGATTAAACAAGACTCCACCTTTTTCATCCACTAAATCTCTATTGCCCCTTATATCGCCTACACAGCAGGCTAAACAACTAGCCATTGCCTCCATAAGACTAACATTCAACCCTTCCCGAATAGATGGAAGAATATAGATGTCAGCAGCATCATAAAAATCAGCGACATCATTACGAAATCCCATAAGTCGTAAATCAACGCCACACTCTTTCGATATAGTCACAAGCTTTTCCTTTAGTTTACCTTTTCCAACAATCACATAGGTTAAATCCATACCTTTGATGGCTCTGATAACTGTCTCATGGTTTTTATTCTCGTTAAGTTCACCAACCGAGAGGAGCATAGTCTGTTTATTGCTTAATCCTAACTCCGATCTTATCTTATCTCTACTGCTTTCCCTTGGCTTAAACTTTTCCGTATCTATGCCTACTCCAGGAATATACTCCATCCTTTTCGCATGAAACTTTTCTTTTGCTCTTTTATAGTCTTCTTTGTTAATCGTGATTAGGATGTCTGTCCATCTACTAAGCATCTTCTCAATCGGATAGTACACCAGCCAATTCTGCAATGGAGCGCCATCATAAAAATGAAATCCATGGGCAGTATATATAACCTTTACGCCATTCCTATGACAGCATATTCTACTAACTACACCAGCCATAGGCGTGTGACAATGAACAAACTCAAACTTCTCTTTCCTGAGCAGTCTATCCACTTGCATAAACGAACAAACAATTGCCCTTATATCCTTTGGACTTCTGCTATAATCTATTTGATGGTATTTCACCCCTGATCCCTTTAGTTCCTTGATAAAGTCCTTGATTCGCTCTTTTGGCCAATACGAACAATCCTTAAAATTCGTTCCAACATGAACCTCATATCCTAAATCTAAAAGGATACTTATGTTGTTCATATTAAACTGACCTATCATCGATGGAACAGAGGCTGTCATAAGCATTTTCTTCATTCTTTAATAGCCCTCATCTTAATCATGAACACTTTCTCCGCGCTGGAATTCCAACATAAATCCCTGCCTCACTTATATCTCTGATAACCACGGCCCCTGCACCAATCATACATCCTCCGCAGATATTTATATTGTTGGATACTATCGCTCCGGCTCCAATCCAAGATTCATCGCCAATCTCCACGGTACCACAGACATGGGCCCCAACTGAGATATGGACATAATCTCCAATCCTACAGTCATGATCCACAGAACTTGATGTATTAACAATCACGCCTTTTCCGATTGTGCAACCACTGTTCACCACAATCCCAGGCATCAGCACCGATCCGATACCAATCTCAATGTCCTTTCCTATTACAGCATTAGGATGTATTAACGTGGCCATCTGACCGCCAGCCATTTCTATCTGTTCTTGAATCCTTTTCCTCGCTTTGGCATTGCCAATTGAAACGAAGAATATTGTATTATCATCTACATATTCTTCAAAATCGTTTACACTTCTAACAACTGGATATCCACCACACTCTTCTAATTCCCGATTATCGTCCAGAAACAAAATAGAATCACAAATTCGATCTCCATAATCCGTGCTCATCAGCCCAGCAATCTCCGCGCATACCTTTCCATGCCCGGAGGCACCAATCAGAATCAATCTCATGCTGCCCTCCTACGCTGACAGTAAATCTGTCTGCCGAAATATTGCGGATCTTTTTTAGGTAATACCTCTATGCTCCACTTAAGCATTTCTGCGCCATAACTTTTTCTTCCCATAAAAATCATTTTCATACTTTGTCACCATTGCCTTGAAAATATTCCATCGTACTAGAAGTTTCGCTATGTATCCCTTCTCGCTTAAAAACTATCCGTATGGTATCAATAATAATTTTCACATCTCCCAAAAATGTGATCTTATTCGCATATTTCACATCATCCTCGAACTTCTCATCCCAACTTGCTAGGTTTCTTTTCTTTGAAGCAGATAGAGAAGTCAGTCCCGGTCGCACATCATGCCTATGCCTCTGCTCTTCACTGTATCTGGGTAGATATTCCAACAGCAGGGGACGAGGCCCCACGATTGACATGTCAGATTTCGCTATATTAATAAGCTCCAACAGCTCGTCTCCGCTGGAAGTCCTTAATGCACTTCCAAATGGTGTCATGCGTTCCGCATCTGGAAAAAGCTGACCATCGGCTCCCCGCTTGTCCGTCATCGTTCGAAACTTATATAGCGTAAATATCTTCTCTTTTCCTGTCTTCGGATCAATCCTTCCCGGTCTCTCCTGCTTGAACACCACCGGACTCCCCAACTTCACTCTCACCAGTATCGCTATAATAAGAAGCACGGGGCTTAAGATGATCAATGCTGTAACACTAACCACAAGGTCGATCGGCCGCTTGAATAATGCCTCATATAGACCGTACGGCATGTGTCTTCCAGTTGCCCGTGCCTTTTCCTGTTTTATCTTTGTCGCTTTATATATGCCAACTCCAATTACAGCCCCTATAATCGCTGCTATGAGCCATTTCATCCATTTCACGTAAATCACCTCTTTGTCATTTCCAGCTCCTTCTATTCAAAACACCTATGGATGATATCTATAATTACATCCTGCTGTTTGGCTGTCATCTTATTGTCACTTGGTAAACACAACCCTCTCCGGAAAATATCTGCACCAACGTCAACCCCGCTGCCATCTATGTACGCATTACTACGCCCTCTGCCGTTTCCCTCTGCAGTAATAAAAGCATGTGTTCTATATATGGGCTGCATATGCATTGGTTTCCATATCGGCCTTCCTTCAGCACCAAATGCAGCTATAGCAGCAAGTATCTCACCAGGACTGCTCTTACCGGCCTCGTGTGTCCACAATTCGCTCTGCTCACTCCTCACGTGAGGAGCCATAGCATCTTCATCTATAATGCAGCAGCTCAACCAAAAGTTCGGAATACTCTTCTCTCTATCCCAAGGATTCATAGACACCGGAAGATCCGCCAAACCTGATTCATATCGCTCCCAAACAGCCCTTTTCTGACTTATGTGTTCTTCCAGATACGGTATCTGACCGCGGATAATGCCGGCAATAATGTTACTCATCCTGTAGTTGTATCCAATTTCCTCATGCTGATACCATGGGGCTGCTTCTCTGCTTTGTGTGCTCCATTTTCTAACCTTATCAGCATCCTCACGGTTATCTGTCAAAAACATTCCTCCAGAACTGCCGGTGATTATCTTATTACCGTTAAAACTTATGCAGTTGTAGGAACCTAATGTCCCGGTTTCGCACCAAGTACCATTGATTTTATACTTAGCTCCCAGACTCTCCGCAGCATCCTCAACGATCAAGGCATTATGGGCATCGGCTATAGCTTTGATCTCCTCCATTTTTCCGGGAGTCCCGTAAAGATGGGCAACTACTATCAACCGGGTATCCGGGTATAAATCGAAAGCACGGGATAAACTTGCAGGATCCATATTCCAGGTATCTCTCTCTGTGTCGATAAACACAGCCTCACCATCTTCATATGCGACAGGATTAATGCTGGCATCAAAGGTAACATCCGAACAGAACACCCGCTTACCTTTCAGCGTCTCATGGTTAGACCTCGCAGTCCCATACAAAGTTTCTCCGGCCAATTTTATAGCCAAATGTAAAGCAGCCGTCCCCGCACTAAGTGCCACTGCATATTTACAGCCAAGATACTCAGCAATCTCATGTTCTATCTGGTTAATATTGGCACCCACAGTACTAACCCAGTTCGTCTGTATAGCTTCATCCACCCAATGCTGCTCTTCACCATGCATTGTCGGACTTGCCAACCACACCTTATTCTTAAACGGTTCGATTCCCTTGAATCTTGAATCATGTAATAAATCCATCTTTGTACTCCTTCTATCGGGAATCCTCCCGTTTGTTTATATCTGCTAAACAACCAGAATTATAGCGAGCCACTATCATTAGTAATCTGAGAACATAGGCACTGACTATATCAACACAGAACCATCCCCAACACCTTTATCCCCCTGCTATCTGCCAACTCTTTCTCCTGCCTGATAAGTCTCTCATAAGACACGCCTTTCTTCTCTATAAAAAGTATCCCTTCATAATATTCCAGCTTCTTAAGCGCCGCCGCATGGAACACAATCTGTCTATAAGGGGAAAATGTAACATCCTCTATATCTTCCGCAAGTTCCTCACATATCTCTGCCACATCATCCCCTGCAATAGTCCCAGCCAGCATAATTCTCTTTATCTGTTCCTCTGGATGTCTATGGATCGCAGCCTGAACATTCACGGCCGCAATCTTTATCTGTTCTTTCCTCGGAATCTTCGCATACGGTCCTTCCTCCAATCGCCGAATCCAGTGATCTATGAATCCAAATAATTTTATCTTTGTATCTTTCTTACGGACAACCCCTAATAACGGCATACCGAACTTTTCCTGAAATCCACTCTCACTCTGCAGTTTCCCGCTCATTACATAGCGCATACAGAAGATCAAGCATACCAGGCATACTCCGCCAATCATTCCGACCACAGCAAAGGAAACGGCCGAAGACACCGGTTCCTCCAATACGATCGGTTCACTCTCGGTTTCTCCTACAGCTCCTCCTTCAACCTGTTCTGCGGCAGGCTGTCTCGACCGTCGTAATAATTCTTCTTTCTTTTCCTGATTCTCTGTAATGGTCGCCTGATATTTATAAACTCCTGCGCCAACTGCAAAGAGTATCATGCATATCACAATCCATCTCCATTTCTTCAGGCAATAGAACATCAGATCTATCAGATTAATTTCATAGCCTTCCTGATTTCCTTCCATCAATCAAATTCCCTTTCTTATGATACTCCTCGGTTTCCCCTTTGTATCTTCCCCGTGAATATGTTTAACACTTCCGGGAATCCATCCTTTTCTCTACCATCTCTATCCCAAGATGTATCACCGTCTTCCTGTTCATAAAATCAACCTCCACCTTTGCAATCCTGCGATGCAGGTCAATTTTCTTGATACATCCTTCCATGTCTTTCAGCGGCCCCGATAGAATCGTAACTACATCATTTTCTGATACCGACACCTGAGAAAGCTGTACTTCCATATTCTGGCCCGGCGATTTTATCATCCGCTTAAGCCAATCCACTTCACACTCCGCAAGCGGGATAAACTGTTCCCGGTCTTTCCCCAACATTCTTGTAAATGCCGGCACATTCTTAAGTTCTTGATATAACTCCTGAACATGATCACTCGTTATGAATACATATCCTGGAAGTAATTTCTCGTGAACCTCTTTCCACTCTCCCCGGAATTTCTTCTTCATCCGCCGCATTGGATGGAAGCAGGAATCATATAATTCACTTCCCATCATCATTTTGACCTGTTCTTCTACTTTATCTTCTGTTCCTGTAACAACCTGTATCACATAATACAAAATAATCCTCTCCTTATCCGGCATCCCGCTATGACAGTATAATGGCGAAGCACTTCCCCGATAGGTAGGCTTCGCCATCCATGCCCTCAGATATTCTTCTGCTGCCACAGTAATTTGTCTGTCATAATGCAGATCATAAGTAATCTGCAGATACTTTCAGACGCCGAATATGTCATACTCCCGGATATCCAAGTGCCCCTGCTGCAAGGATATCCAAATAGTAATCTTCTCTTTTCCAACAAGCGGGCCTGAGTGCACTCTGACCATGCATCTCTACACCGCTTCCTTATAGCCTTCGCAGCCGCTCCTTCTCATACCATCCTGATTCTCACTGTTTCGTTTGCTGACAGTCAAAACTCCTACAGTAACTCCAACAGCCTGATTCTTCTGATCCTGATTTTCTTTCTTTTGCCATTGACTCCCCTGGCTATAATTATCCAAATCCCAATTATTCTTATGCTGCTTATGTTGTCCTAACTTCAACCCAATCGCCTCAAGCCTTAGCACCTGGTCTTTTTGCAATGTCTTACCCTTACGCTTCCCGGCATAGATCTGCTTTTGCTCATTGACCCATTTCGCAAGCCAGATCCCATCCGCCCGATATTTAGACGGAATATTCAGATTCCCAAACTCTTCATAATAAGCCTTGGCCAGCCCATACCGTACTTCCCAGGAATCCGGTTTCACCCACACCATTCCAAGTGCATCCAACTGCTCCTGCCGTTCTTTTGAATGTTTCTCTTTGCTCTTTTCCCGTCTGTCCACAATCCAGTGGCCTAATTTATATCCGGACGGACTTACATAAGACACAGGCACGTTTAGATCTCCATAAATTTCATAATACTGCTTTGCTTCCGCATATCCCTTGTCCCACTGCTGTTCCGGCTTCGTTTTCCACACCATGCCGATTCCGTCAAGCCGCGCGATCTGTTCCTGTGTAAGCCTTGCTCCGTTGGTCTTCCCTTTCCTAAGCAGCCGCTGTCTTCGAATCCATCCGCCAATCTTAAGTCCCTTTGGTGAAATATATGCATTGGGGATATCCAGATTCCCATGTTCCCGGTAATACTGCAGGCATTCCATAAAATTCTCTTCCCACAGATAATCCGGCACATCCCAGATCATCCCGATCCCGCTAAGTGCCCGAATCCGCTCCTCTGTCAGATATTTTTTTTGGATTCCACTCTTCCGGTAAGTCCGAAGCTGGCAGATCCACGCGCCAAGCCGGATTCCCGAATCCGTCACATCATTTACACTGGTATTCAAGTTTCCATGCTCTTCGTAATATTTTCTTGCTTCTGAGAAATATTTTTCCCAGGAAAGATCCCGGTAACTTCCCCAGACCATTCCGATCTGGTCAAGCTTCTGTATCCGATCCGCACCAAGCACACCATATTTTTCTCCGGAACGAACCAAACGCTGTGTCAAAAGCCACCGGCCAAGCCCGTATCCTTCCTCTGTCTGATACCTCACCGGCACCTCAAGATCTCCATGCTCCTGGTAATACCGGCTCGCACACTCATACATCCGATCCCAGGAAGCCGTCAATGTCTCATTCAATCTTTCGAACAATGCCACACAATCCCGCACCTCATCCACGACTCTGAAATATTCGTTGACAATCTCATCATCCCGATTCAGATAATGATAGTACGCCATGGCGGCCTGCATCTCTTCCTCAATCGTTCCAATGCTATACAAGTTTTCTATATTCAACACGATATCGAAGATAACCGCGTCCTTCTTCTTGCTTGCCGACAGTGCCCGTCCGATCTGTTGTTTGTAAATGATCGGCGACACTGTAGGCCGAAGCAGAACCACACCGTCCACATCCTCCACATGGACTCCCTCATTGAGCATGTCAATGCAGTACAGCAGTTTCAGATGTCCACTCTCATCCGTCTTAAAGTCTGCGAATGCCTGACTCGTCGCCGGATCATCGGAATATACGGTATAAATATGCGGATTTTGATCCACCTTCGCAAACCATTTCGGCGCTTTCCCGATCATTTCCGTCATATGCTCATAATTCGCACAGAAGACAATATATTTCCCCGCATGGTTCTTCATATGCTTACGGAAGATCTCATCCAGCCCGTCCGCCTGCGCCAATGCGCGCCTCAGAGCCTCCAGCTGCTTCTCTCCTTCGTCCCGGACTGTCTTATTCTTCGCCGCCCGCACCCGCCTCTGGTATTTCTCCAGGTCCTTTTCATAAGAAAACACAGACAGTACATACTTAGGCGGATTCAGGATTCCTCTCACGATCGCCTCACCAAGGGTCATCTCCGAAGCAACATTTCCGTTAAACAACTCATCGGACATATCCCTCTGGTTATCCAGATACCGGATCGCCGTTGCTGAAAGCCCCAGTACCTGTGCATCCGGGTACATGGCCAGCAGGTTTTGTACCCCCTGCCCCCAGACTTTCGCGCCGCACCGATGGAATTCATCTAATATAATGTATTCGGGACGAATCTCCTCTAACTCTGCCTTCGTCATAGACACCAGCTTCGCATACGTATAGAACCTGACATTTGGCAGACCATTCTCATCCTCAAACGCCCCGCTCGCCGCAAGATTCTCCACCTGTGTTCGGAAAATATATTCCGACGGCGACAGCCAGCAGATCACCCGATCCGGAAAATCCTCACACAGCTTAAACCCGATAAAGGACTTTCCTGTACCCGTAGGATGCACGATCGCCGCTTTTCCTGCCCTTTTCATCATATCCAGAGCCGCCCGATACGCTGTCCGATTATGTTCAAATAATTCAATCTTCATATCCGCGGCTCCTTTCCTTCTATAAAATAATTTCCTTCTATAATAATCCTCTGCCATTGGCATCCGAATTCTTACATAAAAAGGCAATTCTGCTTCCTATCCCCGCCAAAAATGTAATGAAGTACACTACTTCATTACATTTTGCTGATTCTTCCCTATTTTCCGCTGTTTACAATTCGCCTGACCAGAATTTTGACGGCGGTCAATCAAGGATCTATTGTCAAAAATCACTTTTTTGACTTAATTTTATTTCATTTGAAGGAATGCGCAGAATGAATAGATTTTGACTAGAATTTTGACGGCGATAGATTGTATTTCTCTTGTATTTTTACTTTTTTCGCCGAAAACAAGAAGGAAAAAACATATTTTTTCGAGATTTTATATGATTTTTTAGGTGAATTTTCCAGAAATACCATCAGAAACCCGGTTCACAGGCGTCCAAAATGTTGACAAAACCATTTTTGCATGGTAATATAACGTAGATAAATGAATTTTTGATATATTTTTTTACAAAAAAAATGTAATGAAGTAGTGTAATTCATTACATTTTTTACTTCTGCAAGCATGAGCCATTACCGCTCTATACCGTCAAACAGATCATCAAAATGAATCTCAATGTTTGAAAAATGTACTATTTTTAATTCATCTTTATTTTTTCTGTAATCTCCTTAAAAAGCAAAAAGATGCAAAGCCCTTAACCCTCCGGTCAAAGACTCTGCACCTTTTTCATACTTTTTATACTGTACAACTACCTACTTTTCTTCCCTCACAAATACAGCCGTTGCACCCGGAATCGTAAGCACTCCGTCTTTTTGCACAACATCCCCGCCGTTCTGGTAGATCACGTCACCCAATTTTCCGTCATAAGCGAAGCTTGCTTCCTTTCCGGACGGATTGACAACGATCAGCACAGATTCATCATCATTGAATCTTCTGTATGCCAGCGGATATGCATTCTCCTCACAGTAAACGAATTCCACTTTTGCCTCACTCTGCAGCACCTTCGTTCCCTGACGTATACCGATGAGTTTCTTCACCTCATGGTATACGGAATTCGGATCTGCCATCTGATTCTCGGCCGTTGGGCGGTTCTCATCCGGGTCAATCGGAATGTAGAGTTCTTCTGCCTTCGCCTCGGAGAAGCCCGCGTTCAGTCCGCTGTTCCACTGCATCGGAGAACGAGAGCCCGTACGGATATAGCCGCCTTCCACAGATACCACGTCCTTGAGATACCGCATACCAAGCTCATCACCGTAATAGATGAACGGCGCACCCGGCAATGACAGGATAAAGGCGAACACAATCTTAACCTCTTCGTCATCCAGCCATTTGGTAAGTCGTGGCATATCGTGATTGCCGGACGGCATACAGATCATGCCTTTGCCGTTGGTCGGCTCATAACATTTCTTATAATAATCGATAAATGCTTTCGCATTCCCCGTACCCTGGCGGGAGAAATACGGATTGTCCGCATGATACATATCGGTATAGTGACTCGGCCCAAAGTGGAGCATGAAGTCCATGTGATATCCGGATTGTAAGCTTCTGTCCGGCTGTCCCCACTCTGAGATCATAGCCGCTTCCGGGAATTCTTTATCCAGGAAATCACGGAAATCGCTCCAAAGGGCAATGGTTCCCTCCTGCTTGGGGTCGTTCTTCACCAGAGACCCTGCCATATCTACACGGAACCCATCACAGCCCATCTTAAGCCAGAACCTCATAATATCCTTGATCGCCTCACGGGTAGCAAGTGCATCCTTGGAATCCATAGGCTGCTGCCAGCTTGGATCGTTCACTTCATAAAATCCATAATTCAGGCATGGCTGATGCGCATAGAAATTCACCGCCACACAGCCGTTCCTCTGGCTCATTCCGCGCAGGAATCCCATGATGCTGCCCACGCCCTCAAAATCCTTCCACGCATCGTCCGTCCAAACATAGCGGCCGGAATAGGGATTCTCCTCAGGCTTTAAGGACTCCTTGAACCATTCGTGATCCCAGGATGTATGCCCCGGAACCAAATCCAGCAGCACATGCATCTCCCTCTTATGGATCTCCTCAAATAATCTCTTAAGATCCGCATTCGTCCCGTATCTTGGCGCCACCTTCATATAATCAGAGACATCATAGCCCGCATCCAAAAACGGGGACTCAAAACAGGGGTTCAGCCAGATCGCGTTGCATCCCAGCCCGGCAATATAATCCAAATGATCGATAATTCCCTGAATATCTCCGATACCATCCGCGTTCGTATCCGCAAAAGACTGCGGGTAGATTTCATAAAATACTGCATTCTTTAACCATTCTACCATGTCATATTTTTCCTTTCTGTCATATAGAATTTCAAGAATTTATTATAGAATATCTTATACAATTTGTACAGACCATTCTATAACAATTCTTTGCCCCGGGGACGGGCTTGATATGCAGCGCTTACTTCTAATGACAGATTGCCTCCTCCGTCTCCTTATCGAAGAAATGCGCCCTGTCCATATTAGCCGCGAGCTTATACGCCCCTTTCTCCGGCTTCTTCCCTGATGCCGGAATCTTCACGATCACGCCGATATCATTGACATACATATACAGGTGGTAATCCGCGCCCAGAAGCTCGCTGAAGCTCATCTCCGCATCCAGCGTATTATCCGCCGTCAGCTTATCCGGCGTCAGGAAATCTTCCGGCCTGAATCCCATAACCACCGTCTTCCCGGCGTATGGCAGAAGGGCATCCTTCTTAAACTCCGGAATCAATACCCTGCTCTTTCCGACTGCGGCATAGAGCTTCTGCCCTTCTTTTTCAATCTTTGCATCCAGGAAATTCATCTGCGGGCTGCCGATAAACCCAGCTACAAAAAGATTCACCGGTTCATTATACAGAACCTTTGGAGTGTCAAACTGCTGAATCACTCCTTCTTTCATCACCACAATACGGTCTCCCATCGTCATAGCCTCTGTCTGATCATGGGTTACATATACGAATGTGATATCCAGTTTCTGGTGGAGCTTGGCGATCTCTGTCCGCATAGACGCACGAAGCTTGGCGTCCAGGTTGGACAACGGCTCATCCAGCAGGAATACCGCCGGGTTTCTCACCATCGCACGTCCCAGGGCGACACGCTGTCTCTGTCCGCCGGAGAGCTCTTTGGGCTTTCTGCTAAGCAGATGCTCCAGATCCAGGATCTTCGCCGCTTCATGTACACGGCGGTCGATCTCTGCCTTATCTTCCTTGCGTAAGTTTAATCCGAACGCAATATTCTTATATACATTCATATGCGGATACAACGCATAATTCTGGAATACCATCGCGATATCACGGTCTTTTGGCGGTACTTTATTCACCATTCTGTCCCCGATATAAAGTTCGCCTTCCGTGATTGTCTCCAATCCCGCAATCATACGCAGAGTGGTAGACTTTCCGCACCCGGACGGCCCAACCAGAATAATAAATTCTTTATCTTTAATATCCAGATTCAGGTTGGGGACAACCGGTGACGTAGCGCCGTCATAAGTTTTTGTTACATTCTTAAAACTAATCGAAGCCATACTTATTTCCTCCAACTGTTATTTTCACAGCATTTCTGCCGTCATTCCTTCTTTTTACCGCTCATCTCATTTGCAAGCTCATTTCCTCCCGGCTTGCGTCTCTGCCGGTTCCAGTCCGGATGGGAAAAGGCACTTTCCTGATAAAATGTCTCTGTCGTACGATGTTCCTCATCTGTAAACAGCGCTTCTTTTGGTATGGCACGGGATTTTACCTCCATCTTCGCCGGGTCAATCAGCCGAAACGCCCTGCGGAAGAAAAAACTGTTCAGATACGCAACAATCCCAAACCCCAACATTCCCCATAAGAACACCGACATATTCACACTTGCCGGATCCATGAAGAATGAGATATATACAGCGCCGGCCGCCAGTAAAATACTTAAGACCGTCCACGGCAGTGCCGCTATACTCAAAAGCCATGCATTCTTCACCGTATTCTTTACCGTATTACGGTACCTGGCCTGCATCGGAAACAGATACTGGAACCCAAAGAGAAATACGATACACATCAGGAAAAAACTGATCCGATACATCTTTCCCGCCGCACCGGCAAGGCTTAAGATAATCAGATAATAAATACCCAAGAATATAAACACCAATACACATAAAAGCCAGATAGCTGTCGCCTGTCTGAAATTCTCCTTAAAAGCATTCCAGAACTGTTTTATGATTACATCGTCCTCATCCTCTTCGAGGATCGCCTGCATACAGACATACAGCGCCGTAAGCGACGCACCCACCGTGAATACAGGCAGCGACAACAGACAGAACATCAGATTACACAAGAAGATATTCGCCAGTGTCCGAAGTGCATTCATAAGAGGACCATTCATATCAAATAAATTCATTGCAGCCACCTTCCCACCATTATATAACTGATTATTTTATCGCACCTTCTACCATACCATTCATAATCTGTTTCTGTGCAACCAGGAAAATAATTACCATAGGAATGATCGCAAGCAGAGCTGCCGTCAGGATCAGATCCCACTGTTTTACATAAGAACCAACGAAAGCCTGTACCGCAACCGGAAGAGTCTTTACCTTACCATTCTGCCCCAGCATCAGAGAAGGAAGCAGGTAATCGTTCCAGATCCACATTCCATTTAAGATCGTTACGGTAGTGATTACCGGTGTAAGCAGAGGGAAGATAATACGGAAAAAGGTTCCCTCCGGCGAACATCCGTCGATCGCCGCCGCTTCTTCCAGCTCATAGGGTATTCCCTTGATAAATCCAGTCAGAATAAATACGGTCATGGCCCCGCCGAATCCGCAGTATGCAAACACAATTCCGGGAATTGACTGAAGCAAAGGAACCCCGACAAAAATCCCGACATCACGGAATGTAGAAATCAACGGAAGCATAACTACCTGGAACGGGATGATCATGGATGCAATAAAGACCATGTAGATCACCGTAGACCATTTGGTCTTATTCCGGCAGATTACCCATGCCGCCATACCTCCGAATAACGCCAGTACCACCAGCGAGATCACTGTAATTATTACAGAAGTACCGAATGCATACCAGAAGTTAAAGTTCGAATTATTGATAACTGAGGATAAGTTGGTCATCAGCTGTGAGATACTTGTACCGCCAAGGCCCACCGGGTTCGCCACGATACCGTTCGCATTCTTGAATGTATTCATGACCACCAGATAGAATGGAAACAGAGTATAGACCGCCACGATAATACCCAACACCGTCAGGATGATTTTTCTGGATTTCTTCATTTCCATTACATCTCCACCTCCTTCTTATTAGAGATCCGAACCTGAATGATCGATACACAGGCCAGGATGATAAAGAACAGGACGGCTTTCGCCTGACCAAGTGCATAACTGTTCTTTGAGATTGCCGTATTATAAATGTTAAGTGCAAGCATCTGAGTACCGTTGGTCAGATAATTTCCCATGAAGTTCGCTACGGATCCTGTACCGTTGGTCAATGCCATATTCACGTCGAATTGCTTGAATGCAGACGTCAGCGTCAGGAATGTACAGATCGTGATCGTAGACGCGATCATAGGAATCTTAATCTTGAACAAAGTTGTCAGGGCATTAGCGCCGTCAATCTGCGAAGCTTCCAGCACATCCTTGGGTACAGTCGTAAGCCCGGTCACATAGATCAGCATGATATAACCGGCATACTGCCAGATATATACGATGATAATCGCCATGAAGGCCGTCTTTGTATTAGCCAGGATAGAATTCTGCATTCCCATCAGCCTGGAAGTTACCTGTACAAGAACATTGTTGAACGCGAACTGCCAGATATAACCTAATACGATACCGCCGATCAGGTTGGGCAGGAAATAAGCTGCCCGGAAGAAATTCACGCCCTTAAGCTTACTGGTACAAAGGAGCGCCAATGCAAAACCTACCAGATTCACAAGGATCATATTGAATATTACAAACAGGAATGTAAGTAAAACAGACCAGATAAACGCCGGTTCTTTGAACATAGCCGTATAATTAGCAAATCCTATAAAACCCGAGAACTTGATCCCATTCCAGTCTGTGAAAGAATAGAAGATACCCAGAAGCAGCGGAATGATCACTGTTACACCAAATGTGAATAATAACGGAAACAAAAATATAAAATTAATGATGCTGCGATGACGTTCTACTGTCGGATAAAAATACATACCAATCAAGACAGCAATCGCTCCCACAATCAGCAGGGCGCCCCGGATGGAACTGCCGCTGCCGGAAAAATCCAAATACAAAGCCACTGCCATACCGGCTGCACCCGCAGCCATCAAGATAAGAGACAGCATCTTTTTGCTTGTAGAATTCTCAGACATTTTCTAGCTCCTCTCTGTTGATTCTAAGAAACTGTTTTATTTCTGAACAGTTTCTGACAGTATATCAAGGTATAAAAAAGGCGGACGGCGGCTTTCGCTCACTGTCCGCCCATTCTGACATGCCAGAACCGCCATAAAGGACGATTCCCCGGAGCATGTCAGTTCGTTCAGTTCAAATGATCTATCATTGATTAATTTGCATAGCAGCCCTGGATTACCTGCTCCATAGTCTTTACAAAGCCTTCTGTATCCAGATTGCCTGCCGCATAATCGGAGAACACCTGTCCGGTATAATTCTGTGCCAGGCCTTCCTTCATTCCAAGCCAATGCCATCCGGAAGTCTTCTCTGCTGACTGATAATCCACGATCGTCTGTGCAAACGGATCAGATGCAACATAAGTACAGGATGTAAACGGACTGATAAATCCGGCCTCTTCTACCAGCACCTGCTGTGCTTTATCTTCTGAACACCACTGGAGGAACGCCTTTGCCTTATCTGCTTTGCCGTCAGAAAATACAGACCACCAGGATGGTGAATTGGTAAGGATCGTGTCCATACCGTCTTCAAAAGCGTATGGCACCATACCAACCTCAAAGTTTCCTGCTTCCGCATAAGCATCCGCATCATCGCCTGTCATCGTAGCACCGATCCAGGAACCCTGTGTAACAAATGCGTACTTACCGGAAGCAAAGTTCAGGATCTGCTGATCGTATGTTCCGGAAACCAGAAGAGAAGGATCGGAATACTGATTCAGAAGTCCTACAAATTCTGCAAATTCAGTAAGACGCTCTTCATCAACCTTGCCGCCGTCATTGAGCATATCGATATAAGTCGTATCGTCACGCTTAAGTCCGCCGTCAATGTAATTCGCAAACAAATGGTTTCCTGTTGACCAGTACAGGTTCGTTGCTTCTGCACAGTATCCGACAACTGCATCTATTCCCAGATCAGCCTTCTTGGAATCAAGAGTCTTAAATGCATCTTCGATAGCCTTGGGGCTTGTCAGTGTTGCAGGATCAATCTCTGCCTTCTTGAGAATATCCGCATTATATGCCAGACCAATTGCTTCTACGGTATATGGGAATCCTATCGTACCATATTCTTCATCTACATACGCTGCATCTGTATCAGAAGCCCAGGCTTCGCCGCTCATATCTTCCAGCATGCCTTCCCAGTTCTTAAAATCAGTAGCACCGCCATTTACAAAGATATCCGGCATATTACCTGCCTGATAGTAACCCTTCAAAGTACCCTGAATATCAATACCGCCGCCCATAGATTCAATCTCTACCGGAACACCGGTTTCTTCTTCATACATCTTAGCTAATTTCTTAAGCTGAGAATCAATCTCAATCTTGCCATTGACCAGGCGGATCGCATCGCTATTGCCGGAAGAACCTGAACCTGATGATCCACTGTCAGAACCACCGCCGGATTCTCCTCCTCCTCCACATGCTGCCAGGCTTAATACCATAAGAGATGCCAACATTGCTGCAATAACTTTTCTTTTCATATTCTCCTCCTTGTTGTGACGGATCCTATTCACTTATATTACCTTTCGCGCATAAGGTTTCTATGCGCTTAATATAACATTATTTTATTATTTTGGCAATACCTTTTGCGCATAAGTTTTAACTTTTTATTAAAAAATTAAAAGTTTGTGTAAATTATACAAAGTATAATTTATTTTATTATCATAATTTATGAGAAGTTTATATAACTTTACTTAATCGAAAAAGTATACTGAGTCCATATTGAGTCCATATTTTTGCACGCAAAAAGCAGAAGACACACTTTACGGCAAATGCGTCCTCTGCCTCAACCTCAAATAAACTCAGACTATTCTGTTTTCATTCCATGGCTGCTGTAAGCGGCAATCATCTTCACGCTGTCTCTCTCAACGATCTCAAAAGGCAGTTTTATATCCCATTCCGGCGGTTCTTCTTCAAGGATCATCTTCAAAAGGTGATCTACAGCCAGAAATCCCTTCCTGCTGATACTCTGTCGGACCGTTGTGAGCGCCGGACGGACAACTCTCGACAATAATACATCGTCAAATCCCGTAAAGGACAGATCTTCCGGAATTCTCACGCCCCTGTCACTGAAATAACTCATCAGAAGCACCGCATGATAATCGGAGCAGCACATAAAGGCCGTATAATTCCTGGACAGATAATAAAGCTCTTCAAGGCAGGCTTCCCACTCTTCTCTTCCTGACCGGATAATCAGCAGGTCTTTCTGGTCAACCTTAAGCCCATACTCCTCCATTGCCCTCTGGTGCCCCAGATAGCGGGTATAGTCCACACCCTCCATGTTGTTCGCCAGAAAGGCGATCCTCCGATGGCCGCGCTCCAGAAGATAACTTGTAATCTCATACGCAGCCTTTTCATCCTGCAGCCCGACATTCACATAATTCATGATATCTCTGGGCGCATAACTGTCAATCAATACAACCGGCTTCTTATATCTGCTCCTGATCTTCACAAAATCATCGTGAAGTATACCGATCAGAAGCAAACCGTCCACGTTCCATGTCAGGATATTCCGGATCAGCTCTGTAATATCATTGGACGTATAGATCATCATGTAATATCCTCTGCTGCGGATCTCAGCCTCAATTGCTCCCAGCAATTCACTGAAAAACGGATCAGCGAGTATATTGTCATACTGCTCTTTCCTGCTCTTCAGAGCAACCCCGATAATCTTGGAGCACTTCTGTGTAAGGCTCCTGGCACTGTTATTGGGCACATAATCATATTCTTTCAATAATTTTTCTACTCTTTCCACGGTTTTCTGTGAGACTTCACTTGTCTTTCCATGGATAACATTCGACACAGTAGTTGTGCTGATGCCCAACATATCCGCCATATCTTTGATCGTTATCATATCACACCTCCGTAACACTTTCAGGTGTACAACAAGTATACCTGTCAAAAGACCAGACAGGGCAAACAAACCCACAGGAAATTATACCATAAAACCAATTCTGCAACAAGCAAGCCCCATATATTTTGTGCAACCTGTATACAATTTTGACTCTTTTTTATCGTAATCATACTAAATCAGAAATTCAGATTGTTTTTTTCTGAAAAAAAAGGTACAGTTATGGTATATCATTTGGGTATGGACACGTATGTCCAGAAGATCCAGACTCTTTCGATATCGTCTGAAAGGAATCGTATTACATACCCTGGAAATATAGGAGGTAATATCATGAAACGAACAGCAGGGATTCTACTTCCCATCACCAGCCTGCCGTCCCGTTACGGCATAGGCGGTTTTACCCAAAGTGCATATGATTTTATTGACTGGCTTAAGGATGCCGGACAATCCTACTGGCAGATCCTTCCTCTTGGCCCTACCAGCTACGGAGATTCTCCCTACCAGTCATTCTCAACTTTCGCCGGAAATCCATACTTTATCAGCCTGGAGGCATTGGTCGATGAAGGCGTTCTTCACCCGGAAGAGTGCGATGCGATCGATTTCGGCGACAAAGCAGACAGCGTAGATTATGAGAAGTTATACAAATCCCGCTATACTCTGCTCTACAAAGCATATCAGCGCAGTTGGATCACCGAGAATCATGATTACCAGCATTTTGTACGCAAGAACAAATGGTGGCTGTCTGATTATGCCCTGTTTATGGCAATCAAAGAACAGTTCAGCAATATCTCATGGGATCAGTGGCCGGAAGATATTCGTCTGCGCAAGCCTTCCGCCATGAAAGAATACTATAACGAACTCTTCCCATATGTGGAGTTCCATCAATATATGCAGTTCAAATTCTATGAACAGTGGAGCGCTCTCAAATCTTACGCCAACCAGAAGGGGATCCGCCTGATCGGGGATATCCCTATCTATGTAGCGATGGACAGCGCAGATACCTGGGCACATCCGGAATTGTTCCAGTTAGACGAACGGCACGTGCCGCTTGCCGTAGCCGGCTGTCCGCCCGACGGATTCTCTGCTGACGGACAGCTCTGGGGGAATCCGCTCTACCGCTGGGAATACCATCGGAATACGAACTTTGACTGGTGGATCTCCCGACTTGCTTATTGCTTCCAACTCTATGACGTACTCAGGATCGACCATTTCCGGGGGTTTGACGAATATTATTCCATCCCTTACGGTGAAACTACCGCAGCAAACGGACACTGGGAAAAGGGCCCCGGTATAGAATTATTCCAGTGTATGGAACAGCATCTGGGCCGCCATGAGGTAATCGCCGAGGATCTTGGCTATGTGACCGACTCTGTCCGATGGCTGGTTCGCGAAAGCGGTTTCCCCGGAATGAAAGTTCTGGAATTCGCCTTTGATTCCAGAGATACCGGCTCTGCCAACGATTACCTGCCTCATAATTATGCTGAAAACAGCGTTGCCTATACCGGGACGCACGACAACGAGACCATCGTCGGCTGGTTTGATTCTATCACGCCAGAAGAACAGGAGGCCGCAAGAGACTATATGTGCGATCATTACACGCCGAAGGATAAGCTGTACAAATCATTCATTTCACTGGTAATGAGAAGCAACGCCAGAACCTGTATTATCCCTATCCAGGATTACATGGGGCTTGACAACACCTGCCGCATGAACAAACCTTCCACCGTTGGAAATAACTGGAGATGGAGATTGACAAAAGAAGATCTGACAGAGGAATTAAAGGAAGAGATCCGCTCCATTACAAGACGGTATGGCCGGATGAACTAACCCGGCTTAATTACCGTACCAATATCTCATCTTAAACCTGCCCCAGACACTTTCCTGCTGGTATAAGGCTTTTGCAAGTCTTCCTGCAAAACATTCCAGAGTATGTCTCTCATGGGGCAGGAGGCCTTTCTCTCCGAAACGGACCTTCTGAAGCAGGCTCACCGCTCTTATATACTCTTTGCGGCTGATCCCTGCAATCTTTTCTTCTACCTGTTCTGAAAGTTCCATAGGATGATTATAATTCCCTTCCACCTTCGCGGCCCTGAGAAGGTGTTCCATATTCGCCACATATAATCCGAGCTTCGTCTCATCTTCACTCTCTGAAAATCTTCTCACGCGGAACATACGCCTTACTGCCCTCTGAATTTCAAGCAGTAAATACAGAGCAAAACATGCATACATGGATAACAGGATCACGGAGAGAACCCTTCTTTGTGTCCACACAGGTAAAACCGGTTCTTCGTCCTCTTCTTTTTCTTTCTTGTCCGCCGAATCTCCCTCTACTTCCAGTCCATCCCTGCCTGTATCGGAATTCACCTGGAACATTGGTTTTCCTTCGACCGCCTGATTGGTATACATCTCCGTATACATCCCCGGAACTACCTCCACCGGCAGCCAGCCAATCCCCGATATATAGACCTCTGCCCATGCATGGGCATTCTGTCCGGTAAGAATGACTTCCTCCCCTTCTCTATTGCTTTCCTCCTCATTCGGATAATGATATCCTTCCACATATCTTGCCGGATATCCTGCCGTCCGATATGCCATCACCGCTGCCGATGCAAAGTGAACTGCATTTCCGCTTCCGGACTCTTCAAGAAACCATCTCACAAAATCCTGCCCGTCAGGCGTCTTTTGGGGCGATTCTGTATATCGTGTCTCCTGACGCAGTACTCTTCGTATCTGCGTAGTTACTTCATTAAAATCCTTCTCAACATCTTCTGCAAAGAATCTTTCTTCTATCAGCTTTATAAGGTCATCCTCTACTTCCATGTAATGATCTTCCACAAAGGCATGGTAAACCGACTCCGCTTTCAGATAAATTTCCTGCTCTTCATTGGACGGCTCCTGTATCCAGTGTGCAGCCAGAATACTGTCTGCTGTAACAGATCCTTCTACTGCCTCAAAACCATATTTTCTTTCTCCAAAAAATCTTCCCGAACACACCTGCCAATCCTTTTTCGGCTGCGAACCACCTGTCCAGCTTTCTGCCAAAGCCGGAAGATATATGTACTTCCGGTAAGCGCCAAGATTCTCCACCTGCACCTTCGTTTTTCCCGGTCCTGACCCTTCTGCCGCCTGCGTGATCTCATAATAACCGGCAGGCTGCGTTACCGCCGAAAAATCCTTCGTCCCAAGCCACTTAAGCAGCCCTTCATACTCCCCCTGGTATGCCTGTGCCGGAAGACTTTTCCAGTATCTCCCATCGTAAGATCCTCCAACGAAACCTTTCAGATACCATTCCTGTGCATTCTCCATGGATAGTTTCAAAGTCTCCTCTTCGCTCTTCAGAAGCCCCGGCGCCCTCGACAGATCTCCCTTGGGGAGCGTATCTTCCCCATACCGGAATCTTTCGAACTGCGCAACCGTCTTTACCCTCCACCTGGTAAGCCGGCTCAATCCCTCATATCCGCCCGTCGCAAGGACACATGCCAGAAACAACAGACATGCGGCCACTACATACAGCACGCTGCGGACCCCGTTTCGCCGCATTGGCGACGCAGAAGCCCTCAACACTCCAAATGTCCCTGACAAAAGAAACAGTACAGCGGCCCACATCTGTGACCGTCCAAGGATAAATCCCGCAAACAGTGCAAGACAGATAAGCATCAGAAGCATATCCGCTCTTTGCCGTTTCACCAGCGTCAATATTAAAAATGCAAGCGGTACAGAAAGCAGGCACCAGAATATCATTGATCCCGGAATCGAAGCCCTGTTCACCGAAAACTGTGCATAATCCGTGCCAAACCGCAGATTCCACAGCAGCAGGACACGGTTGACGGTATACAAAAACCCTTGTGCAAGGTACAGGATCGAACCTATAAAGCACAGAATACTAAGTATATAGATTCCCGCCCTGGCTGCGGCAGACGCACGGACAGACCGGTCTGCAGCCTGCAGGACCAGAATCACAAAGCTTCCGGTCAGCACCGCTCCCGCAAGACAAAAGAATTCATACATAAGATCCTGCACCGAGAATAATACCCCGATCAGCAGAAAAAACGCCAAAACAGCATCTGACATTCTTCCCGCCCTGTCATTCCTTTTTCCCCTCTCTGCCGTATACAGGCAGATTCTCTGCTCTCTGACTTTCATACCGCACCCTTATATCGTAATATTCTGCATAGTTTCCTGATATGTATCCACATCCACAGAGACAACAGAATAACCGGCCGATGACATATAATTGATCCCTTTCCCCTGAACAACCTGTATCACGGTAAGATCCATCTCTCTGGAAAGCTGCCTGACCGTCCCTTCCTCAAAACATGGAGTAATGTATATCAGCTTTGTATATTCATTTCTCAGATTACCCTTAAAAAAACTATAAACCATATCTGCCCCGTTCGCTTCTTCCACAACAGGCAAACACAGCAGATTCATCTGCATCTGATCGTATGTATCCATAGAATACACCGGAACCGTCTGGAATTCTCTGTGAAAAATCCTGCCTACATTGTGCTCAAGGTTCAGCTCCAGCATACCTAAGCTAAGCGAAACCGTCAACGCTAGCACGGCGTTATTAAAAGCATTCGGAATCTCTTCTTCCCCGTTCCTCTTCATCATCTCATAGAGGATCAGTGTGTTGTAATTGGACGGCATACCGAATTCGCGCACAATTAACCTGTCCATCTTACCTGATAGTTTCCAGTGGATACTGTTGATAGAATCCCCTGGCACATAATCCCTGAGGCCGGATACCTCGCTGATATCCTGCCCTTTCTTGTGCTGGTCATATATCTCTCCGAAACTTTTCGTCGCCGGTCTTTGCAGCAGTTCCATGTTCAGCCGGATCTTCGGAGGATAGATTAACGTCTCTTCCTGGATGTTTGCAGGCCGTTTAAATATAAACAGGCCAAGCATATCCTGACACCTAAGCTCAGTTACACGGATCTTTATATTTCCGCAATCCTGCGCTTTATAAGAATACACGAATGACATCTCTCTGCATTCATCCGGCAAAAGCCACACTTCTGTCTCCTTTTGGTCCCCGTACAGCACATTCACCAATTCAACGCGCATCCGCACAGTTCCCAGCGGCAGCCTGCTCATTTTCCGCAGTTCAAAGCGCACCGCAATCTCCCGCCCTGCCCGGTAAGTACCCTGCACCCGGCATGATACCTCGAGCCCCCGCATAGCTGCTCTTTGAAGAATTCCCCCAAGAAGAGGCAGTAAGATCAGGATACACACCAATACAAGCGGCTCCCTTCTGTCTGCCACGACATATGTTATCACGGCAGTTATACAAACTGCCGAATACCAAATCCGATGTTTCCACATAATTCCATCACTTTCTTCCCAGATAAGGCGCCTTTACTCTTTTCAAAATGTCTTTCAGTACATCCGAAGCAGTAACTCCCTCAATCTTAGCCTGCGGCTTCATTACCAGACGATGAGCGCAAACGTCCAGAAATACAGCCTGTATATCTTCCGGCGTCACAAAATCTCTCTCTCTTAAGATTGCCCTTGCGCGCACCAGATGGGCAAGTGCGTTAACGCCGCGCGGACTGACTCCCAGCTCAACTGCCGGATACCCGCGTGTCGCCGCACACAGATCCGTAATATAATACAGGATGTCGTCTGTAATCTTTATGGAATAAAGATAATCCTGTATCTCTTTCACATCATCCCTGGTCATCATCGGCCGCACATTGTCGATATCTCCGATCCCCCGGCGGCTCTTTAAGATAGCCACCTGACTGTCACGTCCCGGATAACCGATGCTTAAACGTACCATAAACCGGTCAAGCTGTGAATCCGGAAGCGCCTGTGTCCCCGCAGACCCATACTGATTCTGTGTCGCGATACACACAAAGGGCTTGGGCAGAATATGCGTAACCCCGTCTACCGTAACGCTGCCTTCTTCCATAACTTCAAGCAGCGCCGCCTGAGTCTTCGGCGAAGTTCGGTTGATCTCATCTCCCAAAAGCAGATGACAGTCTGCCGCACCCGGTCTGTACTCAAATTCTCCTGTATTCTTATTGTAAATGCTAAAACCGGTAATATCAGAAGGCATCGTATCCGGTGTAAACTGCACACGCTTATAAGAAAGCCCAAGCGCTCTGGAAAAACCAAGCGCCAGCGTTGTCTTTCCTACCCCCGGAGCATCCTCTAAAAGGATATGCCCGCCGGCGAAGATACTCATCAGAACTTTCTCTATAATTTCATCCTTTCCGATAAATACCTTCTTAATCTCCTGCATCACCTGTTCTGACTGTTGTATGATCATCTTCTAATATCTCCTTTGATTCTTCCTGGAATTCCGGCTGCATTTTAAGCTCATCCTGGCTCCCGGACAGCACCGTGTCATCCTGACCCCAAGGCAGCACCGTGCAATCCGCGCCGCCTGTTTCATCCAATCCGTCCGGCTGTCTCCCGTCCGGCGTAATATCTGCGGAATTCCTTGCTTTCGCCCCGTCCGAGACAGAGTCCAGAATCTCATAAGCCTTATCCGCACCGAACATCTCTGCAAATACCGCCAGATACGCCTTATAGACATTGTCATTCTCAGCCTGGCTGTCCGGTACCCGGATTCCGAAGCCGGCAGGCATGGAACCAAGGTTCATAGAACCGATCTTTGGCGGCTCGTTCGAATAAAATATCATATTTACGGCGCTGCTAAGACCGTCAAATGCACCCTGGCCAATCTGCCTAAGCGTTGCCGGCAGTTCAATATCCGTCATATTCGCGCATCCGCGAAAGGCATTGGCTCCGATCTCCTCGAGCCCTGAATATTTACCCAGATTCCATGCCGTATTCGTCGTCAGCGAAGTACACCCTTCATAGGCGCCCCCGCCGATCCGCCTCAGACCTTTTAATGCGCCGGATACTCCTCCTGTTCTTGTAAGGTTCGGGCAGTTTTTGAAACAATCTTTTGGGTATTCTTCTAATACACAATAAAAGCTTACCGTTGACAGGCCGGCGCACTCGGCAAAACATCCCTCGCCGATCGAAGTTACCCTGGCCGGGACAGAAGGATTGCGCAGAGAATCACAATTATAAAACGCATAATTACCTATCGTTTTTATCTCTGTAAATGCACTGGTTAAAAACTGTGTCAGGCTCACACATCCTGCAAATGCACGGTCTTCAATTACTTCCATACTCTTTCTTGCAATGTCTGTAACCGGAACCGCCTGAAGATTCGCACAGTCCGCAAAGCATTCCACGCCAAGAATCGATACCGGCGCACTGATGGAGAGCGCATTTTCCCTGTCTGACATCCCCACACATCCTTTGAACGCTCTGGTTCCGATCCTTGGGATCTCCTCCCTGCCTGTTCTTCCGATATTCACTTCCTGAAGGGCCGTGCAATCCATAAACGTTTCCTCACCCCATTCAGGGATGCTTCCGCACAGATCCGCCTTCTGAAGCGAAGGGCATGCCTTAAAGCACCGGTCACCCAGGCTGATCCTGCTATTATCCGGCAGAACCACCCCCGTAAGATTCGGGCAGCCAAGGAACGCCTCCGTCTCGATTCGTACCGTCTCTGCAGGAACCGAATAGGTTCCTTCAAATGCTGTCCGGAACGCATCCGTGACCTCTTTCAGAATCTTTCCTTTGTCCGTAATCTCGAATACGATTCCCGTTATAACCTCCTTCGTGTCATCAATTATCCCGAGGATCTTCTTCGCCGTTCCTTCACCGTACAATTGATCCAGCTTCTCCGTATAAGCCGTCTCATAATCCGCAAGCTTTCCTTCCTTTACCCATATATGGATATACGGCGATAATGCATCTCCAAAAACAGCATTCCCAACCTCCGGCACATTATCTGAGATCAGTGTCAGGATGGACAGATTTCGGCAATCCTCGAAGCAATAATCCGGAATCTTCTTGAGGTTCTCCGGCAGTTTAGCCGTAATCAGCGCCTCGCAGCCAAGAAATGTACGTTCTCCCATCTGTTTCAGTTCCGGGAACGCTCCAAGATCCAGGCTTTCCAAAGAACTGCACTGCCCGAATGCCTGCACTCCTATCAACTGAAGCGCCTTTTGCTGCTGTTCTCCAAACTCTACCTTCGAAAGTTTACGGCATCCATAGAAGCAATACCGGCTGATCCCGGTCAGCTTCCCGTTCATGGTCACCTGCGTAAGCGCCCCGCACTCACCGAAGCATTCCTCGCCCATGCTGGTCAGAGTTTCCGGCAGAACCACCCCCGTAAGACGCTGACAGGAGAAGAACGCCTGGATCCCAAGACTTTGCAGACTGCTCATATCCGGAAGAGCCGAGATCAAAGTACAGCAGGCAAATGCCCGATCCCCTATCGCAGTAATCTGATCCCATCCAAGCAGCATGCCGTTCCCGGAGAGACCGGCACAGTTATAGAATACTTCATCCCCTATCCTGGTAAGCCCTCTGGCATCGACTTTCTCCAGAGAAATGCAGTCATAACACATTCCCTTTCCGACCTCACTGATACATTCCGGCAGAGACAGGCTCCTAAGACCTGTACAGGAACGAAATGCTTCTTCCCCGACCTTCTCCAGACGAACCGCGCCTGTAAGATCGAATTCCCCGATTGACCTGCAATTCTCAAAACAACGGGCTCCGATCTCTGTCAGGGAGCCCTGATCCGGAATCTCTATATGATTGATAGATACACAATCCCTAAAAGCTTCCTCATTCAGATACCCTGTCTTCCGGCAGACCACTACATCCTCCGTACGGTCTGTAGGTACATCGATCAGCGTATAGCTTCCGTCCGCCGACTTTCCATATATAATCCCCTCATCATAAACAAATTCAACAAACCTGCTCCCTCTCTCATAGATCTTCACACTGCTGTCAGACGAATCAAACACATGGTCAGGGAACAATCCGGAGCTCTTTGCCGTTATAGTCTGAAGGTTTTTACAGCCGGCAAAAGCGCCGTCTCCCACCTTACTGACCGTATCCGGCAGGTACAGGATCTCAAGCATGGCACAGCCGGCGAAAGCACCGTCGCCGATTTCCGTGGTCTGATCCTTCACCCGGAAGGCAGTCTGATCCTGTGCGTATACTTCAAGCAGACGGTAGAATTCTCTGCCGCCCGAGGAGCCCCTCTGGTATTTTGCCTCATTTTCGTAAAAGACCGTATTGTCATTCACTGTAAGCAGCCCTCTCGCCGTTTGTCTTCCATAGACAGGGTCCAGTGCCTGCGACCACTTTTCAAGATATGCATGATAAGCTTCTTTCGGCACACAGATCTCGATCTTCGGCACTTTAGCGCCTCCTGCCGGGTCGCCGAACAACTCTGGAGACACTTCCGTCATCTCAGCTGACAGAAGGACTCTTCTGACATTATCAATAAGCGCCAGGCTTCCCGCACGAAGTTCCCTCACCGTATCCGGAATTCCGATCTCGCGCAGTCTGTCTGCACCGGCAAATGCCCCTTCCCCTATGGCCGTGATCCCTTCCGGTACCTGGTAGTACCCGTATCGGTCCGGCAGAATCCCTGCCAGCGTATCCGGTTCGTCTCTAAGCGTCAGAATGCGTCGGTTACCGTCATACCGGTATAATCCTGTCTTGTCAGGAATCTCTTTGCCGTTTTCATCCATCGCCCCAAAGGCAATCTTCTCGCTGTGAAATACCGCAGTCCCTTTTTTCAGAAGAACATCATACGCAGAATCCGGAAACAGTATTTTCCCCGCATATCCTGTATCTCCCGAAACCTTCAGATCTCCCCCGCCTTCTATCCGGATGACCTCTCCTGCAAATCCTTTCAGGCAATCTTCCTCAAGCAAGGTTACCGTACCCGGAATCGTCAATTCTCTGATACGGCTGTTTTGAAATGCATTCTCCGCAATCGTTGTCACCGTATCCGGGATCTTAAGTTCCGTCTTTCCTGCAGGGACACTGATCAATGTACTGCCGTCCCTGCTGTACAGCGCCCCGTCTATCACCTGATAACTGCCGGCTCCCGGCCCCTTATATCCGTACGCCTCAAGTTCCGGCAGACACCGTGCGATGCCGGCGAAGTCAATCCTGCTTACACTCTCCGGAAGGACCATGGACGTAACCTTCCCATTCCCCTGTGTTCCTTCCAGACAGATTTCCGTCACTCCCATGGGTACGTCAAGAACCGTGCCGCTCCCTGTATATTGCTTAAGTACCTGACCTCCCCTGTATTCGTTCAGATCACCTTCCTTCGTCACAGACCGGACGATCTTATATTCTTCCGGGACTTCCACAACCTCCCCTACGATATGTCTCATAAGCGCTCCCCAGTTTGAAACCGGATAATATAGATAGGGCCCTCCGTCGTCTGCCAGGCTTCCGCCAGAATAGTACCGGAACCCGGAAATCATCGTAGTCAGATATCCTTCCTTCTCCTTAAGGAACACAACGTATTTATAATTGCCGTCAGCCGTATTCCTGAATTCCTGTTCTATCTCTGAATCTCCCAGATATGCGATCAAACGGCTATGGATATCGGTCAAATCTACCGTACCTCCGCTTTGCGGATGCAGGGATGCGCTGCACTCCACATCAATCGGACCGGGAAATTCAACAGCATAATCTCTGCCGTCTCTTCTTCCCAGATAGCAGACAGACACTCCGCTTGCAATTACTTCATACTGTGCCCTTGCCGTGACTCCCCTGTAGGTAAATGTAGCGGTATGGGTCCCCCGGTTTTTCGTAGAGATCTGAACACTGTATCCGTCCTCACCTCCGTAAGGCACCGTGATCTCACGGCTTGTGCCGCCCTGCTGGAAGATCGCAGTAACCGTCGCATCCTCTCCCGCAAAAACGTCTCCCGGATAATACTCTCTGTGGATTACCGCACTGAGCCTCACCAGTGTCCCATGCTCTGTCTGAACCGGGTCACGCGGTTTTAGCTGCTCTTCCTCCCAGTTAACCGGTATATCCGGATTCTCCGGCTGATCCGGAATATCCGGATATACCGGCTTTCCCGGGATGTCCGGCCGTCCGGGACGGTCCGGCCTGTCAGATATGCCCGGATTTCCCGATCCCCCGGGCCTGTTCGCCTGGCCAAAGTTCCCCGATCCGCCGGGAACAGCCGGATTACCTTCATTCCCATTCGGATCTTTGCCGCTTCCCGCAGCACTTCCGCCGCTGCCGTCCCCAGGCATTACATCGATACCGCCGGTTCCCTTATTATCCACAAGTTCAAACGCATCCGGATTCTCTTCCTGTCCCGAATCGCCCGCTTGGTTCTGCTGATTAGCAAGGCCTGGATGATCTGTATCCATCGACTCGTCTTCGTCAACTTTCAATGCCTTCTGTGCATCCCTCTGGGCATGCTCCTGGCCGTCCTCCTGCTCGTCCGCGAGGTCGGATTCCTCTCCGTCCCCCGCTACAGAATCATAACCATCTCCATTCTCATTCTCAAACCGTTCATAATCCTCTGGTTCAAAGACCGCATTGAAGCTAGAGGCATTAAGCAATACCGCCGCTCCTGCGCCGAAAACCAGAATTCCTGCCAGGACGGCAGCCAGACGGCTCTTTTTGATTTTCTTCCATTTCTTCATATCCCTCACCCTTTATATACAACTCTTCCAGGAAAATGTCCGGATTATTTTAAAAGAGCTTCTCCTACAAGACGGCGAACCTCGTCATAGTCGACCGGTTTCGTAATGTGCCCGTTCATCCCCATCTCCATAGAATGCCGTTTATCCTCAACAAACGCATTGGCGGACATCGCAAAGATCGGAATATCTGCATCTTCTCTCTCCGATTTCCTGATCAGAGCCGCCGCCTCCCATCCTGTCATGTTCGGCATCTGAATATCCATAAGAATCGCGTCGTATCCATTCTTCGGACTCTCTTCAAACATTCTTACCGCTTCCAGGCCGTCACAGGCCCGCTCGATCGAAGCGCCCTCCATCTCCAGAATCTCCATAGCTATCTCCGCATTGACATCATTATCTTCTGCCAGAAGAAGACGGACGCCCTCCAGCGTAAATTCTTCGATTGCTTTCTGCCTGCCATCCCTGCCGCCCTCTTCTTTCATATCTTTCCAGGAATCCGGCACCTTCTGTTCTCCCTCTGCAATCGGAAGACTGATATAGACCACAAACTCCGTACCTTTCCCTTCTTCACTCTCCACAATGATCTCGCCATCCATCAGCCTGACAATATTGTCGGCAATTGCCATACCAAGACCGCTGCCTCCGTAGTGATGCGCGGTGGAGGCGTCCTCCTGCTCAAACGGCCGGAATATCTTACTTAAGAAATCAGCCTTGATCCCCTTGCCTGTATCCCGTACCCGTATCATCAGGTGGAGCTTGCCTTCTATCTTGTGCATCTGCCGGAACGTAACAATTACAGAACCTCCTGCGGGCGTAAACTTCACTGCATTAGATATAAAATTAATAATAACCTGCGTCAGACGCAGCTCGTCGCCAATGACCCTGCTTACATCAAAATCCTGCATCCTGACATCCCAGAGGAGATTCTTCGCCTCAGTCGTACTGCGGAACATAGAATCCAGTTTCTCCGCCACCCCAAACAGATCAAAAGGAACTTCCTCAAGCTCCATCTTCCCGCTCTCAATCCTGGACATATCTAAGATATCATTAATCAACGTCAGCAAAAACTGGGACAGGCTTTCTGCCCGGTTAAGATAATACTCTGTCTGCTTCGCATCTTCTACATGTGCCTTCGCAAGGCTCAGCATTCCAAGAACCCCGTTCATCGGCGTACGGATCTCATGGGACATCTTAGACAGGAAGTCCGTCTTGGCCTGGCTCTCCTGATAAGCCTGCTCAAGTTCCTGCTTCATCGCACTTCGGGCTTCATAATCCTCTGTGTTGTCGCAGAACACGACCAGATAACTGTCCCCGTCCGGTTCCGGCCAGATAGATACATATCCATGCCGGTCCTGTTCCCCCTTGCAAGGCCTGTAAGCAAACTCCAGCTTAAGTTCCTGCTCCTGATCCCATTTCATAAGCCTGGCGGTCACCTCTCTGGCTGTTTTCGGTGAAACCAAATATCTGAACGTCTCAATGTCTGCCCGCACAAGCTTCGCGTCAAGTCCCGTCAACTCTTCAAAATTAGGACTGATATATAAGATCCGCAGATCACTTCTCCTGACCAGCAGAAAAAAATCTCTCTTGTTGACCGCAAAAGAACGGTAGAAATTCCGCTCCCTGAGAACGGAAGCCTCCATCTCCTCTGCCCTCTTCTTCTCTCTTAAAAAGAGCTTCAGACACCATACTGCAAAACACACCGTAAGAAGCAGCAGGAACATCGGTATCATATGTTGATCCATATAGTTCAATATTTTCTCCATTCCCATAAACCCCATATTATCAAAAATAATCTCTTCTGTGTAACATTATACCAATATTTTCTTACTTTGAGAATGCCTTTTCTAACTTTAAAATAATATAGAAAATCCCGGAAGCCTTTTGTTCAAAGACTTCCGGGATTCTGACCCAATGCGGATGGTGGGACTTGAACCCACACGAGGTCGCCCCCGCAAGATTTTGAGTCTTGTGCGTCTGCCATTCCGCCACATCCGCTCATGCTGCCGGCATCTGCCGACAACATACTAGATTATAACTGCAAATACATTCTCTGTCAATGCTTTTATTCAAAATAATTAGAAATTATCTGATGGGAATAACGCATCATCCAATGCTGTCATGTCTGTCTGATCAATATAATATACACCGTCAGAATCTGGTTTTACAGTGATGGTAACTGTTGTAGCTTCGCCATAGGTCGGGGACGCAATCTTCTCAGACATCAGGTCATACATCTTCTGAAATACCATCTCGTTAATTGCATTCTGATCCGGGATCTCTGTCATATTCGCCATCTCTTCCGTAACTGCAGCCTGAACTTCCTCCTGCAGTCCCTCAAACGCGGTAAATGGTTCTACCGTCACATCGATAGTATAAGCCTTGTCCCCTGCATCCTTCGCTTCACCGATCTCATACTTCGCCTGCTTGATCATATTCAGGAACAACTGTCTGTAATTCTCCGTCAGCTCGTCCGACAGACCAAGTCCTGCAAATCCGGCTTCCTGCATCGTTGCATCAATATTGCCCTCATACAGCTCCTGTGCCTCTTCCTTGGATGACTTCGTCCATTCTATGTACTTGTCGAACTCGCCCTTATAGCTGGCATCCATGATCGATTGCGCATAAGACTGGGCATCTTCCGCACTCATGCCTCCGCAGCCGCACAGCAGCGTCATCACTGCAACCAGCAATACCGCCAGCAATCCTCTTTTTTTCATGATATTTCCTCCTTCACAAAATACTGCACCGGATATCTGACCCCACCGGTGCCCGTGATCCTGTCAGCAGACAGTTCTGACTTTCACATATCTTATATTACTCCCATTAACGGACAAAATCAACTCTTGACTTTCGATTTATTTCGTCAATTTTTTCCCTACCTCGAAGCAGTCAAACGTCGCAAAATAGTCCGCCGGTGTCTCCGCCCTCCGGATCAGCTGCGCGCTTTTGTCTTCTCTTAACAGAATTTCAGCCGATTTGAGCTTGCCATTATAGTTATATCCCATGGAAAAACCGTGCGCCCCCGTATCATGGATCACCAGCAGATCCCCTGTATCGATCTTCGGCAGCATGCGGTCAATAGCGAATTTGTCGTTGTTCTCGCACAGAGAACCGGCAATGTCGTATTTGTGGTCGCAGGGCAGCTTCTCCTTCCCCACCACGGTAATATGGTGGTATGCCCCGTACATCGCCGGACGCATCAGGTTTACGGCACACGCATCGACACCGATGTATTCTTTATGCGTATGCTTCTGATGGATCGCTTTGGTCACCAGACATCCATAAGGCCCCATCATAAAGCGTCCAAGCTCCGTATAGATCGCCACATCATCCATTCCCTCCGGCGTAAGCACCTCCTCATAGACCCTGCGCACTCCGTCTCCGATCATACGGATATCATTGGGTTCCTGATCCGGTGTATAGGGAATTCCGATTCCCCCGGATAAATTAATGAATTTAATATGGGCCCCCGTCTCTTTCTTAAGCTTCACCGCCGTCTCAAACAGGATCTTTGCAAGCATCGGATAATATTCATTGGTAACCGTATTGCTTGCCAGAAATGCATGGATCCCGAATTCCCGGGCGCCCTTCGCCTTTAAGATCTTAAATGCCTCAAACAGCTGTTTTGTCGTCATGCCATACTTCGCATCCCCGGGATTATCCATAATATCATTGCTGATCTTGAACAGTCCGCCCGGATTGTAACGGCAGCTGATGGTCTCCGGAATATGCCCTGTCGTCTTCTCCAGGAATTCGATATGCGTAATATCATCCAGGTTGATGATTGCCCCTAACTGATCTGCATAGACGAATTCTTCCGCCGGAGTATCATTCGAGGAAAACATGATATCCTCCCCTGTTGCCCCGACCGCTTCGGATAACATCAGCTCTGTGTAGGAGGAACAGTCACATCCGCACCCGTATTCTCTCAGAATATCTATTAAAAAAGGATTCGGCGTTGCCTTCACCGCAAAATATTCTTTATATCCCTTATTCCAGGAAAATGCTTCTTTTAACGCCTTGATGTTCTCACGTATTCCTTTCTCATCATACAGATGAAACGGAGTCGGATACTCTTTCACAATTTCTTCCAGCTGTTCTTTTGTTACAAATGTCCTTTTCTTCATCGTTACTGGTTCTCCTCTCGCATCGATAGTAATTTGATCTCGTTAGAAAGTGCGGTCCTGTATAGTTCTACAAAATTCTTCTGTCCGGAATACAGACAGGTATTCATGCTCCCTTCTCCGTATTCTCCGGTAAGGACGTATCTGGAATCTGCGATCACGCCGATCTGCATTCCCCTGTCCTCCCCTATGTATACTTTCGCCCTGCTGAAAGCCGTGGGCTGATCCGTGATAATGACCACCGTTTTCCTGGCCGCAATCAAGGTCTGCAGTTCTCCCACCAAAAGCAGCAGATAATTCCTTGTCAGGCTGATATATACCCGCTCCTCTACCTTCTTCAGAATATTGCGCATCTTATCCAAAATATGGTTCGCTCCTTCAATTGTAATATATCCCTCCACATATGTCTTCTCTGAAGGCACATGTGCAATGAGCCAGTTTTTTGATTCCTCCAGCTTCCGGATCCGATTCCTGCAGAACTCATCAAGAGGCACCGGGACATATTTGCGTGTATGTCCTTCTTCCACCAGATAGGATGCGCCTTTCTCCGTCATATTCGCAAGAGAATTGTACGCATTCGACCTGGATATTCCGGTCTGCTTGGCCACCTCGTAGCCGGTCACCTTCCCTTCTGAAAGCATACACTGGTAAATATTCGCCTCCTGCCGCGTAAGCCCAAATTCCATCAGGCGTTCTGTAAATGATAACTGTTCCAAATTCCCGTCTCGTCCTTTCTTAGTAGTTCTCCCAAGGAACACTATACGTTTTTTCCGGGGCTCTGTCAAGATGATTTCACCAAAAAATTCTCCGGCACATAAAAATATCATATGACAAAAAAGCCCGATTCTGCAGCCCTTTCTGCCATATGATAAAACTTTGGTTTATTGTACCCGTCTGTTGTCACTTTTTCATCTGATGGATTATTCAACAACCGCGATCCGCATGATATTGCTCACCCCGCCCTTGTCAGACATGACATTGGCAGAAGGAATGCCGGCTGTCAATACCACGATGTCGCCGGACTCCGCAAGCTGCTTGGCACACACCAGCTCCACTGCACCGTTGCATACATCCTCCGTAGATGTCAGCGGGATCGACTTCAGCGGCCGGACTCCCCAGTAAAGCTGCATCCGCCGAAGCGTCGCCTCATTCGGAGTCACACCGATAATATCCGTCCTTGGTTTGAACTTCGATACAACCCTCGTCGTCACTCCGGATACAGAAGGCGTAATGATGCACTTCGCTCCAAGGTTGTTCGCCGTAGTCACTGCCGCATGGCACAGTGCGCTGGATGTGCTCTTCATGTGCTGCGCTTCCGCCTTCTCCATCATCAGATCATAATCCAAATGTTCTTCCGTACTCTCCACGATGTGCACCATCATCTGCAAGGCCTCCACAGGGTATTTGCCCTGCGCGGTCTCGCCTGAGAGCATCACCGCATCCGTCCCGTCATAGACGGCATTGGCAACGTCGGTTACTTCCGCCCTGGTAGGACGCGGATTACGGATCATGGAATCTAACATCTGCGTCGCCGTGATAACCGGCTTATAATTCTCATTACACTTCTGGATAATCATCTTCTGCAGATACGGAACCTCTTCCGCCGGGATCTCAACGCCTAAGTCACCGCGGGCAATCATGATGCCGTCTGCACAGCGGATGATCTCTTCGATGTTCTTAATTCCTTCCGCATTCTCTATCTTCGCAATGATCGGGATATTGGGCGCCTTACACTCTTTTAAGAATGCCCGGATCTCTAAGATACATTCCGCATTCCGGACAAAGGAAGCCGCAATAAAGTCGATCTGCTGTTCGGCTCCAAACCGAATATCTTCCCTGTCTTTCTCTGTGATTGCCGGAAGCCTTACCGGAACGTTGGGAACATTCACACCTTTGCGCTCGCCAAGCTCGCCGCCGTTCACAATCGTACAGACGATCTCCTTTTCTTTCTTTGCTTTCACCCGCAGACCGATCAAACCGTCGTCGATCAGAATCGTACTGCCCACCTGGACATCCTCCACAAGGCCGTCATAAGTAATCGAAACCCTGTTCTCATCTCCGGCAACCGCTTCCGTAGTCAGGATAAATGTATCCCCCTCCTTAAGCGTTACCTTCTTCCCGTCCTTCAGCACACCCGTACGAATCTCCGGTCCTTTGGTATCCAAGAGGATTGCTATTGGTTTCCCTTCTTCATCACGGAGCCTTTTTAACATATCCATCCTGGTCTTCTGCTCCTCATGAGTCCCGTGAGAAAAATTAAACCTGGCAATGTCCATGCCATTTTGGACCAGACTTCTCATCAGTTTCTCATCGTCCGTCCTTGGTCCAAGAGTACATATGATCTTTGTCTTCTTCATCGTTGTACTTCCTCCTGTTATTTAATTTACATGTGTATGTGTGAACAGATGATCCTGGCAGTACTCATAATTACCGTTGCACTTCGAACAATATCTGAATTCCAGATTCGGATCATCTAATTCAGTCCTCCCGCAGACAGCGCACTTATGCTTCGCGCCGTTCGCATAAGTCTGTACCGGGCGCTGCGCTCTTCGTATATTCTTTTGAAATTCTCTCTTCCGCTTGATCTGATGCGGTGAATAGGGTCTCATATTCCTTGAACCCAGGAAAAAGATCAAGAAATTAAGGATGGACATCACTGCCCCCAGCGCATTCGCCCTATAATAAATTCCAAACTGAGGATTCCCGCCGTAAGCCGGCAGAAATGCCTGCAGAACCGCATACGCAAAATACAACCCGTCAAGAAACGCCAGATACTTCACCTTGATCGGAAGCATGAAAAACAGCAGGAACTGTACATTCGGGTACAGTGCGGCAAAAGCAAAAAACAAAGACATATTCAGATACCAGACCGACAGCGGAAGCGATATCCCCGTCACGGTATATACCAGAAGCGCCGCAATCACATGGAACAACATTCCCGAGAAGAAATAAAGATTAAACCGGAACGCTCCCCACGCCATCTCCAGCTGCTGTCCGATCATATAATACAGATGCAGCATGAATATGATAAAAATCAGGCTGTCAGAAGGCGGCTGAATGATAAATGTCACAATCCTCCAGACCTGTCCGTGCAGGATCGCCGCCGCATCCAGGCTCAAAAACTGATAGTAAAAATTCGGATTCACCAGGTTTAAAACAAATCCCAGCGCATAGAGTATAATGATATAATACATGAGATTAGGGATCGCATATCTCCCAAACCTTTTCTCTAATTTTGACAGCCAGTTATCCATACATAAGCTCCTTATTTTCATAATTTAGCATCGTTTTAACACTGTAGTAATTCTACCGTTTTACGCCGTATTTGTCAATTCTGCCATTGAACTTTACAACATTTTTATATTTCTATGGCATTTGTTAATTGTCATTTTAAATATTTTGTCGTATAATGTTACCGGCTGTAGAATAACCGCTGACCGGCCTTTTGTTATCCGGCCGGTTTCAAAGACCATACAGCCGTAAAGGAGTTAAGAACATGAGTAAAAACGAATTATATACACTGGGCATTGACATCGGTTCAACCACTGTTAAAATCGCTATACTCGATCAGAATAACGATGTCGCCTTCTCAGATTATGAAAGGCATTATGCTAATATTCAGGAAACCCTCTCCGATCTTCTCGGAAGGGCAGTCTATAAATTAGGTGAGCTCACGGTTTCCCCGGTCATTACCGGTTCCGGCGGCCTCACCCTTGCAAAGCACCTGGAAGTCCCGTTTGTTCAGGAGGTGATCGCCGTCTCCACCGCGCTGCAGGATTATGCGCCGCAGACCGACGTGGCCATCGAGCTTGGCGGCGAAGATGCGAAGATTATTTATTTTGAAGGCGGCAATGTCGAACAGCGTATGAACGGCGTCTGCGCAGGCGGAACCGGTTCCTTCATCGACCAGATGGCATCCCTGCTCCAGACAGATGCTTCCGGCCTTAATGAATATGCGAAAAATTACCGTTCGCTGTATTCCATTGCGGCAAGATGCGGTGTATTTGCCAAGTCCGACATCCAGCCGCTGATCAACGACGGCGCGTCCAAAGAAGATCTGGCAGCCTCCATCTTCCAGGCAGTGGTGAATCAGACCATCAGCGGACTTGCCTGCGGGAAACCGATCCGCGGCCATGTTGCCTTCCTTGGCGGTCCGCTCCACTTTCTTTCCGAACTTAAGACGGCGTTTGTGCGCACACTGAAGCTGGACGGCGAACATACGATTGCGCCAAAGCATTCCCATCTGTTCGCCGCCATCGGCTCTGCCCTGAATTCGAAGAAGGATCTTGCCGTTTCCTTAAGGGAGATGCAGCGCCGTCTGGAGAACCGCATCAAGATGGATTTCGAAGTAGACCGCTTAGAGCCTCTCTTTGCCAGCGAAGCCGAGTTCCATGCCTTTGAAAACCGGCACGCGAAGCATCAGGTTCCGGTAAAGGACCTGGCGACCTACACCGGCAAGGCCTTCCTTGGGATTGATGCCGGCTCTACCACTACCAAGGCCGCTCTGGTCGGCGAGGACGGTACTCTTCTCTATTCTTTCTACCACAATAATGAAGGAGATCCGCTGGGAACCACGATCAGCGCCATCAAGGACATATATGACAAGCTCCCCGAAGGGGTTAAGATCGTTCATTCCTGCTCCACCGGCTATGGAGAAGCCCTGATTAAATCCGCCCTTTTGCTGGATGAAGGCGAAGTGGAGACCGTATCCCACTATTATGCCGCCTCTTATTTTGAACCGGATGTGGACTGTATCTTAGATATCGGCGGCCAGGATATGAAATGTATCAAGATTAAGAACCAGACCGTTGATAATGTGCTTCTGAATGAAGCCTGTTCCTCCGGCTGCGGTTCCTTTATAGAGACCTTCGCGAAATCCCTGAATTATTCCGTGGAGGATTTTGCCCACGAGGCACTGTTCGCCCACAACCCGATCGATCTTGGCACACGCTGCACCGTATTCATGAATTCCAAAGTAAAGCAGGCTCAGAAAGAAGGCGCGGAGGTTGCCGACATCTCTGCCGGACTTGCCTACTCCGTTATCAAAAACGCCCTCTTTAAAGTAATCAAAGTATCAAGCGCTTCCGAACTCGGAAACCACATTGTAGTGCAGGGCGGTACTTTTTACAATAACGCTGTGCTTAGAAGCTTTGAGAAGATTGCCGGCTGCGAGGCGATCCGCCCGGATATCGCAGGGATCATGGGAGCTTTCGGCGCTGCCCTCATCGCCCGGGAACGTTACATGGACTGTGAAGGGACGACCATGCTCTCTATCGAGGAGATCGGGGCCCTGGAATATTCCACCACTATGGCCAAATGCAAGGGCTGTACCAATAACTGCCGCCTGACCATCAGCCATTTCAGCGGCGGCAGGAAATTCATCACCGGCAACCGCTGCGAGCGCGGCCTTGGGAAAGAAAAGTCCGCAAACAAGCTGCCTAACCTGTTCGAATATAAGCTTCACCGGTATTTTGACTATACACCGCTTAAAGAATCCGAGGCAAAGCGGGGAACCATCGGTATCCCGCGCGTATTGAATATGTACGAGAACTATCCGTTCTGGTTCACATTCTTTGACACGCTTGGATTCCGTGTCGTGCTGTCCCCTGCTTCCACCCGGAAGATCTACGAGCTTGGCATCGAGTCTATTCCAAGCGAATCAGAATGCTATCCGGCAAAGCTTGCCCACGGGCACGTACAATGGCTGATCAACCAGGGAATACACAGCATCTTCTATCCGAGCATTCCTTACGAGAGAAACGAATTCAAAGAGGCAAACAATCACTATAACTGCCCGATCGTCACCTCTTATCCTGAGAATATCAAGAACAACATCGATGCGATCGTAAACGGCGAAGTAGACTTTATCCATCCCTTCCTCTCTTTAGCGAGCGAAGAGACCGTCTCTTACCGCCTGATCGAAGAACTCTCGGAGAAGTTTTCTATACCCGCTGCCGAGATCAAGAGCGCCGTCCATGCGGCATGGACAGAACTTCTTACATGCCGGGAGGATATGAAGAAAAAGGGTGAAGAAACGATAGAATATCTGAATAAGACCGGCAACCGCGGAATTGTCCTCGCCGGACGCCCATACCACATTGACCCGGAGGTAAACCACGGGATCCCGGAGCTCATTAATTCTTATAATATCGCAGTGCTTACAGAGGATTCCGTTTCTCATCTGAATCCGGCGGAACATCCGCTAAATGTAATGGATCAGTGGATGTATCATTCCCGCCTGTACGCGGCCGCAAACTACGTGAAGACGACGGAGAATCTGGATCTGATCCAGCTGAATTCCTTTGGGTGCGGCCTAGATGCCGTGACTACTGACCAGGTAGCCTCCATCCTGAACGATTCTGACAAGATCTACACCTCACTTAAGATCGACGAAGTCAATAACTTAGGTGCGGCAAGGATCCGCGTCCGCTCTCTTCTTGCAGCAATCCGCGTCCGCGAAAAACGCAACGAGAAAAGGACCATACATTCTTCCGCCATCACCAAGGTTGCATTCACCCAGGAGATGCGGAAGGATTATACCATCCTGTGCCCGCAGATGTCGCCGATCCACTTCGACCTGCTGGAACCTGCATTCAGGGCCTCCGGCTATCGGATCGAAGTTCTGCCGAACGATAACAAACAGGCTGTGGATGTAGGGCTTAAGTACGTCAATAACGACGCCTGCTATCCCTCCCTTATGGTGGTCGGACAGATCATGGAGGCAGTCTTATCCGGTAAATACGATACCGATAAGATTGCCGTGATCATCAGCCAGACCGGCGGCGGATGCCGTGCCTCCAACTATATCGGCTTCATCCGAAGGGCGCTTAAGAAAGCCGGCTACGAACACATCCCGGTCATCTCCATCAACCTAAGCGGCCTCGAAGGGAATCCGGGCTTCAAGCTGACGCCTCTCCTGATACTTCGCGGCATCTATGCGGCCGTATTCGGGGATATCTTCATGAAATGCGTCTACCGCATCCGTCCCTACGAAGCTGTCAAGGGTTCTACGGACGCCATGCATAAGAAATGGGCAGATATTTGCAAGGATTTCCTGTCTCACGGTTATCCTTCCAGGCATAAGTTCAAACGGCTGTGCAAAGAGATCATCCATGATTTCGACCAGAACATTGAAATGTTGGACATTGTCAAACCCAGAGTCGGTGTCGTCGGGGAGATCCTGGTCAAATTCCTTCCCGCTGCCAACAATTATCTGGTAGAATTGCTGGAAAGCGAAGGATCCGAAGCCGTCGTCCCGGATCTTCTGGACTTCCTGCTCTACTGCTTCTACAACCAGAATTTCAAGGTGTCGCATCTGGGAATACAAAAGTCCAAAGCCACTATCGGGAATCTGGGAATCAAGGCATTGGAGTGGTTCCGTGCCCCTGCAAGCAAAGCCTTCATGGAAAGCAGGCATTTTGACCCGCCTGCGGATATCCGTAAGCTTGGCAGCATGGCTTCCGATATCGTGTCGCTCGGGAACCAGACCGGCGAAGGATGGTTCCTGACCGGAGAGATGCTGGAACTGATACATAACGGCGCGCCGAATATTGTATGTACGCAGCCATTCGCCTGCCTGCCGAATCATGTAGTCGGAAAAGGAGTCATCAAAGAATTAAGACGGCGCTACCCGGAATCGAATATCGTAGCAATCGATTTCGATCCGGGCGCAAGTGAAGTCAATCAACTGAACCGAATCAAGCTGATGCTCTCAACGGCGAATAAGAATATGAAGGCATAGATGGTTACATTTGTGCAGTTGGAATATTGAGGAACTGTATGGAAATAACTTGAACAGCTTTCCTGTCTATTTGTTCAGGTTATTTTCCTACAATTCTTTACTGTTTAATGAACGGCAGTCCTGCCCGATCTCCAGGCACGCCTTAAACTGATCGCAGTCCAGTCTGATATCAAATTCTCCGCCCAGCGCTTTCGCATAGGTGCTCACGATCGCAAGTCCCAGACCGTTGCCCTCACTCGTCCTGGCCCGGTCTGCCCGTGCGAAGCGTTCTACAATATCTTCCTTGTTAAAATCCATAAGATAACCTGCCGTGTTGGTGATCTCTATGCAGATCTTTTTCTTCTCGGATTGTCTGTGAGGATTCATATGCACATCCGATTGTCCACATGGCTCTGCATGCGTCTCGGATTGTCTGTACGAATCCGTATGAGCCGTAGCTTCCATATGATCTCTCTGTGGTTCCGGCAGTTTTGCCCCGGTCGCTGCATCCTTCAGGTATGTCTTCACAAACACACGGGTTCCTTCTGCAGAGTATTTCAATGTATTCTCGATCAGATTCTGGCAGATACGGTAAAAATATGTGTTGTCGGAATAGATCTGCGTATCTTCTTCGGTAAGCTGCATCACGAACGTAAGACCGCTTGCCTTCACCTGGTCGTCCATATCTGCAAAAATCTGCCCGATCAGCCGGTTCACCTCAAAATTCTCCTTCTTAAGCTCCACATTGCCGCTGCTTGCTTTCGCCAGTGAGAAGAGGCTGTTGATCATCTCATTAAGCTTCTTTGCCCGTGCCGAGATCACATCCATATAATCCCTCACAACGTCACTTAGCTCTTCCTTCTTGATCAGCTCGATATAACCGACCATCGAGGTAAGCGGCGTCTTCAGATCGTGAGAAACATTGGTAATCAGATCGACGCGGAGCTGGTCGCTGCGGGATACCTTGTCAAGGCTCTTCCTTTCTATTTCCAACGCTTCCTCAAGACGGATCCTGGAAAGCTCCTCCTCGCGCTCCATGATCGCATCCAGTTTCTCATGCCAGAAGTGCCCGGTTACTTTCTGCATCAACAGAAACTGGATCAGAACCGTGATAAACAGGACATACCCGGTAGCGTAATTGTAATACCATCCTCTGCTTAAGCCGCCATAGACGCCGTTGCCATAGACGAGATCATACAGATACCAGACCGCTCCCAGACAACCGGCCGCTCCAACCCTGTACAACCGTCTGAACGAATCCGACTCACTCTTCTTCCACTCCTGGTACTCATATCCCGTTTTGCCGTCCCGGTCCTGATACCGCCGGCTCAGATAACTCTTCAGAATAACCGGCAGTCCAAGCCCCACACAGAGATTTCCCGCCACCCCAAATCCAAAGACTATCTCCGTAGAATACGAATTCCGGTAAGCGGTCATAACCCCTAAAACAAAGATTCCAAGTCCCAGCAATATATATCTTGGTATATATCTCCAATTCTTTTTTAAAAAAATACTTGTCTCTTTAATTGTATTTTTCCATCTTGTATCCAATGCCCCACACCACCTTTACATATCTTGGCCTCTTCGGATCAATCTCCACCTTCTCACGGATATGGCGGATATGTACCATGACCGTATTCTCCACCGCATAATCCGCCTGCTCATTCCAGACCTTCTCATAGATCTGTTCTGCCGGGAATATCTGCCCCGGATGTTCCATGAGAAGTTCTAAGATCTTATACTCCGTGGCGGTCAGCCGAACCTCATCCCCCTCCACGACCACGATTCGCTGCTTCTTATCCAGCACCAAACCTCCGTTGACAATCCTGTCCTCATCTGCCTTGGGTCTGTCTTCTCCCCAGGCATGGTACCGCCGCAGATGGGCCTTGATTCTTGCCGTTAGTTCCGCCGGATTATAGGGCTTCTCCACATAATCGTCCGCCCCCAGCACTAACCCTGACACCTTATCGCTCTCTTCGGTCTTCGCCGATAAGATGATCACCGGAATCTTACTCTTCTCCCTGAGCTTCATCAGCGCAGATAATCCATTGAGCCTCGGCATCATCACATCCAGCAGGATCAGATCAATCTTCTCCCTCTCCAGCGCTTCCAAAGCCTCCATGCCATCATATGCCTTAACCACCTGATAGCCTTCATATTTTAACAATTCACTGATGGAATATACGATCTCTTTATTGTCATCCACGACCAGTATTGTCTCTGCTTCCACAGACATCCCTCCCTTTTCTGTATATCTTCTACCCACTCGTGCGCTGTTTCGCTTACATGGTTACTATAATATATCCGGCTTAAAAGAAACTCAATATAAATCTTAAAAGTTTCTTAACACCGCTTGTTGGCATAGTCTGGCTGTCCTTGGAACATTGCAGCAGATTTTCTGGTAGATATGAGTTTCTCGGAACGAGAAATCGAAGGAATGCTTCGGGAATATGAACAAGATTACAGAACAGGGATGGACATCCACACACTTGCCGGACTAATTTATGACTATACCTCCGGATATCCGTTTCTGGTGTCACGTATCTGTAAACTGATGGATGAACACATCGCCGGCACGGCAAGATTCCCGGCAAAAAAAGATGTATGGACCTCTGAAGGCACGGCAGAAGCCGTGAAACTTCTGTTGAGTGAAAAAAGCACACTGTTCGAATCTCTGAAAGGTAAACTAGAAGACTATCCGGAATTAAAAAAGATTATCTATGCTATCCTGTTCCGCGGTGAAAGCATGGGTTATAATCCTGACGACACCGCCATAGACGTCGCATTAATGTTTGGTTTTATAAAAGTAAAAAATGAAATCATTGTCATCGCAAACAGAATTTTTGAAACCAGGCTGTATAATTACTTTCTCACTACTGATGAGGTAATCGGAGATCATCGGAGTCCGAGACGTTCTGGTCGGTGATAAGGTACTGGTGGAGGCTGTTGTATAGCCTTCACCTGCATATCTTTGAATCTATTCTATACATGAATAAAGAGTCAGACTCTCTGGTTAAAATGGCATAACAAAAGGGCTGTCCATATCCGGATCATTATATATAGCACAATTCGACTGCCATTCTTCCATATTTTCCTTTATCACTGAACATAAGTACTCATAATCATCCTTCTCAATCTTCCCATGTTCGAGCATACATTTGTAAAATTTCTTAATACTTGCCGCCGTACCTTTGATAGAGTTTGGAGTTGACCACATACATTTCCGAATAAAGAAATACCCCAGATACATATCCAACATACCAACTCCGTCTTCCATCGGTGTGGCATCCTCGCGGAGCATATATTCATTAATATAAAAATCCACATTGGACACATGGCGGTTAATTGTTTTTTGGGACAGGCCCTTCTCTGTCATCTCATTCTCGAACAGCTTCAATAATTCCTCATTGGTCTTTCTGATCTCTTTACATTCCTTCTCATATACTTCATAATCATCCATCTTCCTGCTCCTCCTTTTTAAGCCCTACTATAGCAAAAAATAATGATCCAGACAATAGGTAAGAACGAATCCCTCTGCATATTCTTTCATAACAAGTTAAAATCCACCGAATTATCCTTATGCCATCCAAGACTCTTCGCCCAGGTCAGATACTCCTTCTTCTCCTGTCTTGCATCCGCTTTTTCCTCCCGATCCAGACCTTCCAGTTCCGGATTGATCTTCCGAAGGAAATCTATAAAACCATGTAAACCACCCACATCGTCTAAAAGCATCTCTCCGTCTCTGGCGATCAGTACAGGACGATACACTTCCCTGCACTTCACATTTGCCCGGTCAAGCTCTGCCTGCGTAATTCTGCCAGATTCCACCAGATCCGGGCAATTTTCGCTGGCCGTAATCCTGACCTTCCAGTCATCACCGAAATCATAATGATACAACAGCACATCCGTAAACGGCATTGGATATACCTGCATCTCGGGTGAGTCAATTTGCTCCCCAGTAATCCTACGGATGAACTTCTCAACATACTCATAGACTTCATCCCCCGAACGAGCCATCTGCCCATCAATAAAACTGCGCTCTTCTTTCGAGCATCCATCCGGCAGTTCAAGCCTCCCTGCCGCCAGCACAGAATGTATCGGCAGCCGCTCCAAAAGAGCCATAGGATTCCTTTCAAACAAATACTTTAAGCCTTCCGGCGGAATTGCCTCAAACTTAACGACCTCGACCCTGTAGGGAACTTCCCCACCATGCCATGGCTTTGGCTCTGGTCTTTTCTTTCCTTCCCGATCATATACCGGCGATACCCTGGACAAATATTCTTCTCCGTCGTACTTCTCAGTCTTATAATTATACGCCCTCGCATACAGGCGATAATGCTCCTCCTCCATATCCAGCCTCATCATATCTTCCAGACAGGAGACGATCCCTTCCCCGTGACACTGTGACAGATACGGTCCGGTATATTTCTTCCTCAGCCAGTTCTTAAAGCTCCCGCCGTTATAGTCATCTGCCCAGAACTCGTCAGCCTCGTCCATCAGCGGTGAACGGAACAGAATCCCCACCATGCGGCTCCACATAGAAGCATTGTGATTGCACAAGGCCTTAAATCGATCCTCCGGGATCTCATACTGCCGCAGATGTGAATTCTGCCAGCCAAATGCTCTCTGAATCACGTAGTGAAGAGCATACAGCGGAATATCCCCGGGTACGATGACATCCCTGCTGATACAGTCGCCATATTTCAGCAATCCATACTTCTTCAGCCCCTCTTTTGTTTCATCATCAGAATACTCATCATATAATTCCATATGCAGGCGGAGCACTCTCATCGGCTGCGGCAAAAGACGGTCTCCGGCAATCTCTTCCAACACTTTCCGGCTTCTGTCATTTAAAGCGCCAGGGAATATCCCTTCCTTAAACGGCGGCTCTTTTACCTCTTCCTGTAATTCCGGCTGCAAAGTTTTCCCCATCTTGGACATCGCATCTATATCTTCCCATGTGTCCCGGTGCGGCCGATGATAAGCTTCCGTATATGACATCTTTATGTCTTTCTGCCATTCCTTTACCATCGTTTTCTGATCTTCCATTATGACTCCTTTCCAAATGGCTGCAGGGTCTCTTTTTGATACTCCCCGCCCTGCCTGCCTTTTCAATTGTTCCCTCTCATATGCCCGGTAATTTCTCACGTCTAAAGCATGGTCCGACGGCTCCAGCGTATTATCAATCTTATCCGTATACGGAAGCGCAGTGGAAACGGTTGCCGCAGAAACACCAAGAGTCTCTGCTATTTCCTTGATACTCATCCCTCTATTCCTAAGCAAAACCGCCTCCTTCGTGACAGGTGACTCCAGTTCTCCCATAGTAATCAATATCTTCCTCACTTTATTCCGATTGATATCGAACCTGACTGCCGTGTCCCTGATGGAACCGTTCGGCTCCTTGGGTGACTTGGTACTGCGGAAGTACTCCGCCACCTTCTCCATAAAATCCCTATCTTTCTCTGAAATAGGCATACGAAAGCTCCTTTCTTTTCACAATTAGACATGTCATGGTGTGATTATAATTCTGTGAATAGCTAAAGTCAATATGAATATCCTGTAAAAAATCAATGGAAATATCCATAAGAATATGATATGCTGATAAAAACAGGCAGTGAAAGTCAGGTGATGTGATCATGCAAAGATTGAAGCCATTGAATGATTTTATATTTGGGAAGACCTTTGGGGAAAAGGGTGATGAAGAACAGCTTTTGTCGTTGCTCAATGCTATCTTGGCAAAAGCAAAGCACAAAAAGTTGGTTAAGATTGAGATTGTAGAGCAAATGTAATAGCAATCAATATAGTGAATTTTGAAGCGGTGGATGTTGATGATTTCCATACGGTATTCCATTTGTGGGAGGATGCACACAGGGATTGTATGCTGACGGATGCCCTGGAAATCCATTTTATCGATGTGAAGAAATTCAATGCTCTGCCTAAGAAAGACATTGAGAACGATCCGCTACACAGATGGCTTACCTTTTTTGACCAGGATATTTCGGATGATCTGTTAAAGGAGTTGATGGATATGGATGCTGCGATTTATAAAGCTAACGAGAAGATGACATTTCTTGCTAATGATAAGGAGGTGCTCAGGCTGTATAATATGCGAGAGATGGCGCAGATTGATTATAACAGCGGAATGAAGAAAGTAAGGGATGAAAGAAGCATTGAAATTGCGCGGAATATGAAAGCAGATGGAGAATCTGTAGAAAAAATTGTAAGATATACGGGTCTTTCGAAAGAAAGTATAGATAATCTGGAAGTATAACCGGATACAAGTCATAGACAGAGCGAATACCTTAATTGACAAAGGTATTCGCTTTTTGTGTGGATGGTATAAAATGGCCAATCAGACTTGGGTTATACCAGTACAGCATTGCGTAATTAACAGTGAACTCTGCACTCGCTATCTGTGCCAGATACACGTCTCCTATCCTAGACACAGCCCTCTACGCCGTCGAATTATAGCTACACATCTGACGCAGATTCCGATTGATATCAAAAACCTGGCTGCTGTGTCCCTGATGGAACCGTTCGGCTTCTTGGGCGACTTGGTGCTGCGGAAATACTCTGCTACCTTCTCCATAAAATCCTTATGCTTTTTCAATCACACAAGTATGTTTTTTGGTCTTGGAATTGTAGTTTATTCCGCAAAGAATCATGCATCCTATAAAGGGTTTCAGGACTGCTTCATACTCTTTTGCCTTTATCTGTTCTATAGCACCGCCGGCAGTCTTGTTCCACTTCAACTCAATTACCATTGCAGGCAGCTTTGAACTTGAGGCAGGAATAAAGATAACATCCGCAATTCCCTTGCCAGAAGGCACTTCCTCTAGCTTGACATACTTTCCGACTGCCGAGAGGTAAGCATACTTTATGATTGCCCTTAAAGACTGCTCATTGCTATAGTACTGCGGTGCATATTGCTCTGCTCTGATTTCTTCTAACGCGTTTGCAACTTCATCGGCATTACCGGCAACCGTGTCGTCCAGAATCTTGTTTGATCTATGAATCAACCTCGACCAATGCTCGCCAACATCATCATTCACCAGGAAATTCCTGAATTCCCCTCGAACCTCTTCATTTGGAATGTGAGCGGTTTTATGCTCAGAGTCATAAGTTAAATACCCAAGATGAATCAAGAGCGTAAGGATGTCATCCTTCGAACCAAATCTTTGCAGATCATTCTGAAAACCATCAGTTCGAACCTCCACTTCTGATCCTGCTATTAGATTTGCGACTGTTTCCTGCAGCCCATCAAAGTCTCTTTTAATGTAGTCAGTTAGTCCCTCTGCTGCCGATGTTTTTCCCCAATATGACTGACAATCCCTGGCTTCTATTGCCTTCATTACAGAATAAGGATTGTAGATGGCCGTAGTTCCGGAGAGTTCATATCCATCATACCAGGACTTCACATTCTCAAAAGGCATTTTGTACCTCCTGCAGATACGTCTTACCTCACTCTCTGAGAAACCTGTAAATTTCGCATACTCTCCGGGACTAAGCATCGAGTATTCAAAAAAATCTGAAATCGCAGACTGACTGCCATCTTTTTTGATAGGAAGAATGCCTGTCATGTATGCCGCAGCTACCGCCTTCGGCGTGAAATTGGCATTTTTGAACCAGCCTCTCAGCAGGTTTAAATACGCCTCCTGTGCTGCAGAATCATCCTTTGCCTCACGAATCACCGCGTCCCACTCATCAATGATAAAAATGATCTGTTTTCCCGTATCTTCCACAAAGCGAAGCAATCCGTCATTCGGAGTTTTTCCTTTTATCTCATCCGGAAGTTCATCCTGAATTGCATCTACAATCCAGACTGGTACGACCCGCAAAGATTCCTGTAAACGTTTTGCTTCAGAAATAAAACCAGTGACGTCTAAATAAACGACATTGAACTGATTCAGGTATGACCGATAAACCTTTGTTCTGGCAATAATCCTGTGATCAAACAGCTCATGCGATTCGCAGGTACAATCATAGTAGGCTGTCAGCATTCTGGCCGCGTAAGATTTCCCAAAGCGGCGGGGCCTGCTGATGCATGTAAGCTTATTTCTCCTGCCAATAGTCTTATTTATCAAACCGATCAGACCTGTCTTATCCACATAGGCCGACAAAAAAATTAGGCCGATAGATCACAGAAAGATTCCCATTTTCAAAGCATATTTATATTGATTTAT
>ERZ808044.328-NODE-328-length-58256-cov-12.110160_pt1 | contig 58256 bp, 51 predicted proteins | sample MGYA00380195_ERZ808044 | MGnify/ENA primary metagenome ERZ808044 (study PRJEB31490, sample SAMN06133423) | mouse gut metagenome | isolation source: Z7_2 | host: mice | place: China: Chengdu | collected 2015-05 ...
AAAGCAGCCACCGAAAGATGGCTTATTTGTCGTGTGCTCAAGGTAATGGATACCCTCTACTTCTCATTTTCAATCTTCCCTCTGTCCGCAAGCTACGGAAGAGAAGGCAGGAGGACAAAAATGTATTGGGGAAAGGTATAGTCATATTTCCGTCTGCCCGGAATATAAATAGGATTGAGGATAGATAGGACGATTTGGGAGGTTATATGGCAGGAATGAAACGATTTGTTACATATATATATTCCTATGAGGATAAGAAAAAAGGAAACAATACAGGATTTGCGAAAATAGAAATCCGGGGAAATGACGGCAGAATGGAAATTCATCTGCGGGGAGCGTACCCCGGCCGAATGAAATGCAGGGTATATTTCTTTGCAGAGGACGCCGGAGATATAGTGGGTGTTCCGCTGGGAGAACTGAGCCTGCAGAACGGAACGGGAGATTGTTCTGTCCCGTTTCAGGTGGAAAGTATCGGCGGAACAGACGTGAACTTTTTCTCCATGGAGGGAATTATCCTAATCGGTGAAGAACAGCGGATATTTTTAAGCCGCTGGGCAGAAGGAAATCCCATAGAAGTCTGTATGGAACGCTTCCGTGTCCGGGAAAAGTTATACGAAGTGCAGACAATGCCGATGCAAAAGGAAGTAAACCAAAATGAAACGCAGTTACGAGAATCCCCGCCCGCCGACGAACAACCGATACCTCAACAACAGCAAAACGCCAGCGAACAAACTTCTTCTCTCAAGGCAGAGCCCGATAATTTAGAAGAAGCGGAAGAAGAAAACCTCGCCGCCACAGAAATCCCCATGCGCAACATTTTTCCACGCTACAACTGGCAGCAGATTTGGGAGAACTTAAAGGCAAACCATCAAAAATTCGTTTTATACAGGGAAGAAGAAATCTGCTGTGTAAAAATAGAATTAAAGGATATCCGGGAGCTGCCCCGGAGGTACTGGTATCTGGGAAATAACAGCTTCCTCCTTCACGGCTTTTTCAATTACCGTTATCTGGTGGTGGGAAAAATCGGGGAAGAGCGTTGGTTTATCGGTGTTCCGGGAGTTTATCAGAATCAGGAACGGGTCATGGCGGCGATTTTCGGTTTTCCGGAATTTCTGCCGGAGCCGGTGGAAAACCATTTTGGCTACTGGTGCCGTATGATAGAAGAATAGCGGCAGCTCAAAGCACTGGGGTGGCTGCCGAAGTTACAGGGCAGGGCACAGGCGGGCATAGCGCAGGTGATTGGTCCATTTTCCCTGAATCAAAAGACATTCCTGCTCCATTCCCTCACAGACGAAGCCGAGGCGCTCTAAGAGCCGGACGGAGGGAATGTTTTCCGGCATAACCCGGGCGAAAATCCGGTGGAGCTGCAGGCTGCCGAAGCCTACGGCGAGAACCTGTGCCAAAGCCTCCGTGGCAAAGCCCTGGTGCTGGAATGCCATGTCGAATTTATAACCTACCTCCGCACAGGAATAGGGAGCGGCCATAAGGTTGTGGAGGCAGACGGTTCCGATGATTTTCTGCGGATATTTTTTGGAAAATACATAAAAACGGACGGTCTGCTGTTTTAACGCTAATTTCAATTCATATTTTAAGACGGACTGCTGGTACGCCAGGGTGTAAAAATTGTCCGGTCTTGTGGGCTCATACTTTTCAAACAGTTCCCGGTTGCGCATCTGAAATTCTAACAATTCCCGCAGGAAGTCCATGGAGGGAAGCCGTAAAATCAGACGTTCTGTTTCATATTCAAAATTCATGGAAGGTCTTTGAAGCATAAGTCACACCTCGTAAGATTTGTCCCCCGTTCTCGACAAACGGGATAAATTAAGTTACAATATAGAAGTTCTATTTATAGTATAACATTTTGGAGAAACTGTCCATGACAAGGGAAGAAAAATATATGAAAGCGGCAATCCGGCAGGCGAAAAAAGCATATACCTTAGAGGAGGTTCCCATCGGCTGCGTGATTGTCCGGAATGACAAAATCATTGCCAGAGGCTATAACCGGAGAAATACAGAGGGGAATACACTGGCACATGCGGAGCTTACAGCCATAAGGAAAGCCAGCAAAAAAGCAGGGGATTGGCGGTTAGAGGACTGTACGATGTATGTCACCTTAGAACCCTGCCAGATGTGTGCAGGGGCTATTGTGCAGAGCCGTATGAAAAAGGTGGTGATCGGCAGCATGAATCCTAAGGCAGGCTGTGCGGGTTCGGTGTTGAATCTGCTGCAAATGGCGGAGTTCAATCATCAGGTGGAAATTGAAACTGGTGTTTTAGGGGAAGAGTGCTCGGAAATGCTGTCCTCATTTTTTCGGGAACTTCGGGAAAAAAAGAAGGTAAATAAGGCGTAAAGTATTGACAATCCGATGTCTGATAAGCTATACTAAAATCTCCGAGCAGCCGGGGTGTCAGCGGTACCCTGTACCAGCAATCCGCTATAGCTGGGGTGATATCAAACAGAGGCTTTCAAACGGTGGAGCTGCCCTTCATAAGTGGCGTTGAAGTTTGGGTCTTGCGCAACAGGAATTTACGAACCGGGTCAGGTCAGGAATGGAGCAGCCCTAAGTAAAAGCTCTTGTGTGCCGCAAGGGTGCCTGGACCGAGTTTACTGTGGAGGTAACGTCTGTGGTTTGAAGTCGAAGGGCGATGCTCGGTTTAAAAATGCAATCAGATACGCCAGACAGCTTGTGAGGAACTGTTTGGCGTTTTGTTTTATCATAGGAAAATCTTTGTTCTTTGGATAAGATTTTTGAGGGGAAAAATAAAACATGTGGGATAAAGTGAGAAAAAGGCTGTATGAAGCCGGCGAGATAGTGGAGCTTGTGATGGCAGGGATCGTTATCTGCGCTATTGTAGTGGCGGCGGTTACGCTGGCGCCGGAGTTTCTGCATTATTGGGACAGCCGCATGGAAGCGGGGGCATTTCTGGAATTTTTAGACCGGGTGCTTGATGTGGTAATCGGGGTGGAATTTGTGAAAATGCTCTGTAAGCCAAACTCCAGGAATATTATTGAGGTGTTGATATTTGTTATTTCACGTCATATGATTGTGCAGAAAACCACTGCGACGGAGGATTTGGTGGCGGTCATCAGCATTTGTATTCTGTTTTTCTTCCGGCGGTTTATGGATGCTACGAGAAAAGAGAAAAATGCAGAGACTGAAAAAGCGGGAAATGATACGGAGGAGCAATAGAGGAATACCGTTAATTTTTTCACAAAGTTATGTTCATTCTATCAGACTTTGGCAGAAATGTCAAATAAAAATGCACTTATTTGAGTACAAATATTGAAATTCCAAAATTCTGATATATAATAAAAGCATAAAAACGTCAGTGACGGAGAAAATACTATATTATTCAGAAAAGAGGAAAAAAAATGTTTGGATTTGGACAGTTAATCAGTATCCTGAAAAAGAGCCCGAAAAAAATCGTTTTTACCGAGGGCAGTGACCCGCGTATTTTAGAGGCAGCTTCCCGTTTATTAGCAGGTACTTTCCTTCATCCGATTTTAGTCGGAAATGCACAGGAGATTGCCGTAGCGGCGGAAGAGGCAGGTTTCAATATCCGAGGCGCTGAGATTATTGACCCGGCAAACTACGACAGACTAGACGAGATGATTGAGATGTTCTGCGAACTTCGTAAGGGGAAGGGCGTGACACCGGAGCAGGCAAGGGACATTCTTTCTCAGGCAAACTATTTTGGAACTATGTTAGTAAAAATGGGTGTGGCAGATGCACTTCTCGGCGGAGCAACCTACTCTACTGCAGACACCGTTCGTCCGGCATTGCAGCTGATTAAGACAAAACCGGAAAATACCATTGTATCTTCCTGCTTTATCATGGTACGTCCTGCAGCTACCGGCGAGAACGAGGTTCTTGCCATGGGTGACTGTGCCATTAATATCCATCCTTCCGAGGATGAGCTGGTGGAAATCGCAGGGGAGACAGCAGCCTGTGCAAGAATTTTCGGTGTAGACCCGAAGGTAGCATTTTTAAGCTACTCCACCTTTGGTTCCGGAAAGGGAGAGGACGTAGATAAGGTTCGCCATGCAGCAGAGAAAGCCATGGCAAAATATCCGGAGCTTCCAATCGCAGGAGAATTGCAGTTTGACGCAGCGGTATCTCCGCGTGTGGCACGTACGAAATGTCCCGGAAATGAAGTGGCAGGTCATGCAAATACCTTTATCTTCCCGGATATCAACGCAGGAAATATTGGCTACAAGATTGCGCAGCGTCTTGGTAACTTTGAAGCATACGGACCAATCTTACTTGGTTTGAATGCACCGATTAATGATTTGTCCCGTGGATGTAATGCAGCAGAGGTTTACTCCATGGCAATCATTACAGCAGCGCTGGCATAATATTAGTGGAACGGCTTTGCGGCATAGCACATTGGCTATGCCGCTTTTTGTGATACGGTACTGCAATGGGAAGTGGTTGGAAAAACGTGTGGTATCATTACATAGTTGTGCGACAATAACAGGTATTGTGATAAATACTTAGAAAAATGTTGACAACTCTGTGGATAATGTGGATAAGTACAGCGAAGATTCCACAAGATAGGGAAAGTTCACATACAATTAGTGGGAGAGAGAAAATATGTCAGGAAGCTGCAGAGAAAAGAGAGGGTATCCGCCCGGCAAAGCCATTTGTTTAAAATAATGGCTTTGCACCGGAGGGATACCCTCTCCTTATCTTATAAAATACATCACAAAGTGACAATTTTTATATTGCTGCAGCTAAATTATTTTTTTGTCGGATACTTATCAATCATACGCTCAATCAGCTCTACCGACTCCTTGATACCATAGCAGGCACTGTTAATGCAGAGGTCGTAGTTTACGGCATCGCCCCACTTCTTTCCGGTATAGAAGTTGTAGTAGCGCTCATGCTGCCGGTCTAATTTCTTTAAGAGCTTGCAGGCTTCTTTAAATTCCAGATGGTTTACCTCCATCATACGGCGAACGCGCTGCTGGAACGGCGCCGTGATAAAGATACTGATGTGGGGAATGTGGTTGTTGGTTAAAATTACATCTGCACAGCGTCCCATAACAATAAAGTCTTCTTTCTTTGCCATATCCCGGATTAAATCACTCTGGTTGAAAAAGACGGCATCTTTTTTCGGAAGCCCGTGATAGCGGTTGAAATCGCTGATACGGCGTTTCGCATGGGTGTCAGGCAGCGCTTCGTGCAGCTCATGCAGCTTTGTGGCAAAATTGTCACGGTCTGCGACGGAGTCCTTTTCCGCCTCTAAACGCTCTAATACCTGATTGAAAATTTCCACATCATAATAATTGATTTTTAATGCGTCCGCCAGAGCGAAACCGATGTCTGTTCCGGCGCTGCCGTGAGTTCTTCCGATACAGATAATAAGGTGGTCATCCGGAGAAGCCTGGCGGTGCAGGTTGGAGATATTTAAAGCGGCTAACTGCTCATCTACGATGTCCACGGAGCCGAAAGATGCCGGAATCTGCTCGATTTCCTTTAAAATCGCATTGTATTCCGTCATCATTCTGCTGCGCTCCGATTTGTTGTGGATCGTACGTGCCATATTGCCGATTAAGGCGATTTCACTTCGCAGAAGATGTCCCTGCGGGTGGGTGTAAATCAATGTGGCAAGGGTTGAAATATGGGCATCTTTATCGCCGTTAAAGGTACGGCCTAAAGAGGAACCCGATAACTGGTAAACATTGGTGTCTAAATCATAAATCCGTTTTGCCAGTTTTAAACATTTTTCATGCGTGTTTTCCATATTCGGTTTTCCTCCTTATAAAAAGAATATCAGCATATCCAACAGGAACACTGGAATTAAGAATGACAGTGACCACAGCAGATATCCGAAAAAAGACGGCATTCGGATACCGTTCTCGTCGGAAATGGATTTTACCATAAAATTCGGTGCATTTCCGATGTAAGTGTTGGCTCCCATAAATACGGCGCCGCAGGAAATTGCAATGAGCATCCGTACCGGGATAGTGCCGACGGTGGTGATAAGTCCCTCGGTAAAGCCCAAAGAACCGGCAGTCGTTAAAAATACCAGATAGGTCGGTGTGTTGTCTAAGAAGCTGGATAACAGTCCGGTAGCCCAGAACATCTCGAAAGGCTCGGTGATGCCAAGCTCTCCTCCCTTTGCCTTTAAAATCATAAGGGCAGGCTGCATGGTGATGAAAATACCGATAAATAACACGGCAACCTCTTTGATTGCGCCCCAGGTAAAGTGGTTTTTCGTCCGGATTTCCGGATTGGAAGTACGGAAAGATAAAAATGCCGCCAACAGGATAATGGCAATCTCAATGATGGCTGGGAAACCAAGCACCACTTCCCCGAAAGGAATGCCGGCTACATTTCCGGCTGCGTCCTGGAAGGCAGGAAGGCTCGGCAGGGAACCGCTTAAAATAACGGCAACCACGATCATCACAAGGAAAATGATATTGTGGGCACCCTCTAAATGGATGGTAGTTCCCGGTTTGCTGATATCCGGCCGCATGCCGGCTGCAATATCCTTGCGGTAATTGCGTTTGTCAAGGAAGTAGAATACCGTAAGGAGAACCACCATATTAAAAATAAGCATCGGGAATAAGTGCAGACTCCAGAAGAAAGGAACACCGCGCATAAATCCCATCAAAAGAGGCGGGTCGCCGATGGGGGTAAGACATCCGCCAATATTGGAAATGAGGAAAATGAAGAAAATCATAATATGGCTTTTTCTTCTTCTCCAGGAGTTCATCTTAATCATAGGACGAACCATCAGCATACTTGCACCGGTAGTTCCGATACAGCTTGAAAGCAGAGTACCGATAGCAAGGAAAATAACGTTTACCCGTGGGGAACCTGCCAGATCGCCTTCTAGGGTGATGTTACCGGCAACACAGAACAGGCCGAATAACAGGACGATAAAAGTCAGGTAGTCGTTTAAAATACATTCCAACACGGTTTCTGTTGCCATTCCCGCACCGTATTTCACGGCAAAAGGGATGATAAACAGGAGAGACCAGGCAGCCACTGCGATGGGCTGGTTCTTCTCCCACCATTCTGCCTTTACCAGCGGAAGAACGGCGATACACAGCAACAGGCCTGCAAATGGAATGCAGAGCCAGAGTGGAACACTTGCAGTACTCTCAGAGCCGGCCTCCGCAGCCATGATAGATAATGGGCTGCAGGAAAGTGTGGCGAGAATGCCTGCACAAAAAGCAATAAACCTTTTCATATGACACTAACCTCCGATATCATATTTATATTACATGTTTTTCAACCCCTTATTATGCGAACAAAAAAGTAAAAAGTCAACAAGAAAAATGTCCGAAAAAGGATTTTTTAGCGAAAATGTAGCGGTATTTATACAAAAAGGAATAATTGTATAGTTAGGAAAGTTCTTCTATGTGGTTGACAGGGAGAACAGGGGGTGGTAGATTGGAAAAGTATGTTGTATTATATTATAGAAGAAATCCGAAAAAGGGTTAAGAGGATGTAGAGAAAGAAAATGTATAAGAACAGAGGAAAAGTAAAAAGAACCTTAGAAGAGTATGCACTTCTTACGATTGCGACTTTGATTTTGGTGGTGGGAGTTTACGTTTTTAAGTTCCCCAACAATTTTTCTTTTGGCGGAGTGACGGGTATTGCGGTTGTTTTAAGTGCGGTCATGCCCGTAACACCCGGAAGCCTTACTTTCATTATTAATATGGCGCTTCTTGTGGTGGGATTTATATTCCTGGGAAAAGGTTTTGGCATGAAAACGGTTTATGTCAGTGTTGTAATGTCTCTGGGCCTAAGCTTAGCGGAAATCTGGTTTCCCATGGAGCGGCCTCTGACCAATGAGCCGGTGCTGGAATTGATGTATGCCATTGTATTGCCGGCGTTCAGTTCGGCAATCCTTTTTAATGTGGGAGCCTCCGGCGGCGGCACGGATATTGTGGCGATGGTGTTGAAAAAATATACAAAGCTCAATATTGGGGCGGCGCTCTTTGTGGTGGATATGGGGATTGTGGCGGCGTCCTGTCTGGTATTTGACGCCCAGACCGGACTTTGTTCCCTCTGCGGACTGCTGGCAAAATCTTTGGTGGTGGATAATGTGATTGAGAGTATCAACCGCTGCAAATATTTTACCATCATCTGCAACGATCCGGAGCCCATCTGCGATTTCATCACCAACCATCTGGAGCGGAGCGCAACGGTTTATCAGGCGCAGGGGGCATACCAGCATAACCAGAAAACGGTAATCTTAACGGTGATGAAGCGAAGCCAGGCGGTGGAGCTTAGGAATTATATCAGGTTAAACCAGCCTTCTGCGTTTATTGCCATCACCAACAGCAGCGAAATCATCGGAAAGGGCTTTCGCGGTTTCAACTAAGTAAAGGGTTTAGAGAAAGGAACAAATATGCTTATCAGTTTGCTAGTTACCATAGTGTTTGGGCTTATCTATTTTTATATAGAACTCCCGGCATTAAATTTTCATTCAGCGGAGTTTTACACTTTTGTGTATCTGCTCTGTGTGATTTATTGTTTTTGCAGCATTCTTTTGTCCGGTTTCCGCTCAAAAAGCATTAAGGAGTTTGGAAAACATCTGCTGAAAAAGTGCACGGTGCCGGTAGTGGTAGTGGCGGTGTCTTTTGTGGTCAGCGTCGTAGGCGGTCTTGTGGGAAGCGAGCTGCTGCGGGCGAAATCCTATGCAGGGCTTTTAGATGTGAAGCAGGGAGATTTTGCGGAGGAAGTTAAGGAGGTAAGCTGGGAACAGATACCGATGTTGGATGAGACCTCGGCAAATACTCTTGCCAATAAGAAAATGGGGGAGCTTTCGGATTTGGTTTCCCAGTTTGAGGTGGACGATGAATCAGCGCAGATTAATTATCAGGATACCCCGGTACGTGCCACCTACTTAAATTACGGCGATATTATCAAATGGTTTAAGAACAGGAAAAACGGGATTCCGGCCTATCTTCTTATTGATATGGCAACCCAGGAGGTGACAGTGCAGCGGTTAGAGGAGGGAATGAAGTATTCGCCCTCGGAGCCTCTGAACCGGAATATTGAGCGTTACCTGCGGTTTAAATATCCCACGAAAATGTTTTACGATGTGAATTTTGAGGTGAATGATGACGGTGTGCCCTACTGGTGCGCTACGGTGGTGAAAAAGACCATCGGTTTATTCGGCGGAACGGATGTGGCAGGGGCAGTGCTTGTAAATGCGGTGACCGGGGAATGCCAGTATTATGACATCGGGGAGGTGCCAGGCTGGGTGGACCGTGTCTGCAGTGCGAGGCTGATTTTAGAGCAGTACGACTATTACGGAAAGTATCAGAGCGGTTTCTGGAATTCCATTTTAGGACAGAGCGGCTGTACCAAATCCACCAGCGGTTATAACTATATTGCCAAGGATGACGATGTCTGGGTTTATACCGGAATTACTTCCGTGGGCGGGGACGAGAGCAACCTTGGATTTATTTTAGTCAACCAGCGGACCAAGGACACTCGTTATTATGTCTGTGCAGGGGCAAATGAAGCCTCTGGTATGAAGTCTGCGCAGGGGGCGGTGCAGCAGTACAGCTACCAGTCCACCTTCCCGATTTTGCTTAATATCGGTGATGAGCCTACTTATTTTATGGCCTTAAAGGATGCCTCCCAGTTAGTGAAAATGTATGCCATGGTAAATGTCAGCCAGTACCAGATTGTGGCGGTAGGCAGCACTGTGGAGGAGTGTCAGGAGAACTATGCGGCGCAGCTGCAAAAAAACGGGCTGACACAGGCTCCGGAGGAAATGCCCCATGAAGAGTTAGAAACCACGGGAAGAATTGCAGAAATCCGCTCCGCAGTCATGGAGGGGGACACCTGCTATTTTATCCGTTTGCAAGATGAGGCAGTCTATTATATAATAAATGGAAGAGAATATCCGATTGCAACGATTTTGAACGTAGAAGATAAAGTGCATATTGTATATCAAAACGGAGAAGGAGAGATTTTGATAGGGGTATCAATAGAGCGAAAATAAAAGGGGGATTTTTAAATGAATATTTTAGAGGATAAAAACCAGTGCTACATCAGAGCGGCAATGGAAAAAGGTACACCGCAGGAGAGGGAAACGTTAGAGAAAGCCCTTGCGGACATTGACTTTAGTATTTTAGAGCACATAGAGAGGAAAGAGACAGTCAATGAGCGGGGAGTGTTTGCGCCCCTCGATGCAGTGGAGTTAGAGGAAATCCGTGCCCGCGGGGAAGAGTTTAAAAAAATCGGCCTAGAGGCGATACGTCAGGGAAAGGTGGGGGCAGTGCTCCTTGCAGGAGGTCAGGGAACCCGCCTTGGCTTAGACAAGCCCAAGGGAACCCTGAATATCGGTATCCACCGGGAACTGTTTCTGTTTGAGCAGCTCATGCGGAATCTGATGGACGTGACGGATGAGGCAGGGGCAACCGTTCCCCTCTATATCATGACCAGCAACATCAACCATGAGGATACGGCAGCATTTTTTGAAGCCCATGATTACTTCGGGTATCCGAAGGATGCGGTGAAATTCTTCGTCCAGGAGATGGTTCCGGCATGTGATTATCAGGGCAGGGTTTATGTGGAGAGCCTGTCAAAGGTGGTGATGTCCCCAAACGGCAACGGCGGCTGGTTTGGCTCCATGGTAAATGCCGGGCTGCTTTCCGATATCAGGGAGCGGGGAATCGAGTGGATTAATGTATTTGCGGTGGATAACTGTTTACAGCGGATTGCTGATCCGGTTTTTGTGGGAGCCACCATTGCCTATGGCAGGGAGAGCGGGGCAAAGGTAGTGCGTAAGGCAACGCCGGACGAAAAGGTAGGAGTGCTCTGCACCGAGGACGGAAAACCTTCCATTGCGGAATACTACGAGATGACGGAAGAGATGGCGACGGCGAGAAAAGAGAACGGAGATTTGCTTTACGGCTTCGGTGTTATCTTAAATTACCTCTTTTCAGAGAAAAAGCTAGAGCAGATTGCAGACGCCAAAATGCCGGTTCACGTGGTGGAGAAAAAAATCCCTTACATGGACACGGAGGGAAATTTTGTGAAACCGGAGAATCCCAACGGATATAAATTTGAAACTTTGGTGTTGGACATGGTGCACATGATGGAGGACTGCCTTCCCTATGAGGTGGAGAGGGAAAAGGAATTTGCCCCTATTAAAAACCTTCATGGCGTTGATTCACTAGATTCTGCAAGAGAACTGATGAAGGGCTGCGGCATCGAATTATAAAAAAGAAAACCTCATTTCTGGATGAGTTGCGATTTAAGAAATATTTTATAGCGGATTAATAGGAGATTAAGGATTGTCTGTTATACTATATGCGAGAACGAAATTCAGAAATGGGGTTTTTTATATTTATGAGACAGAAAAACACAAGAGAAAAGAAAAAGGGGGAGCAGATAGTTGTGGAAGAACAGGTTATCGTAGAGGTGCAGGAGGCAGAGACCATGCAGGTGTACGAAATGATGCCACTGCGCAGGCCCATGAATGACAATATGGAGCGGATTGCGGATATGACGGAGGAATTTTCCCAGACCATCGACCCAATCTTAAGAATGTACAATGCGGCGCTGTGCGCCACAACGGCCAGGTTGGAAATTATTGAGGACGAGTTTCAGTACCGGAAGCTGCGGTGTCCCATTCACCACATTGATACCCGCCTGAAATCGGCAAAAAGCATTTTAGGAAAGCTTCAGAAGAAGGACTTAGACCTGACCTTAGGGGCAGCCTGTAACAATATTTACGATATTGCAGGAATCCGGGTGGTTTGTTCCTATATGAAAGACGTTTATCTTATCCGGGACCGTATTGTGGCGCAGGACGATATTTACATTATGGAAATCAAGGACTACATCAAGGAGCCGAAAAAGAACGGCTACCGCAGTCTCCATATGACAGTCCGCGTCCCGGTCTATTTTATGAATAAAAAACAGATGGTTCCGGTGGAACTGCAGATACGTACCCTTGCCATGGATTTGTGGGCGAGCTTAGAGCATGATATTAAATACAAGTCCTTATATCAGGCGGGAGATACGGATTTTTCCGATGAATTAAAGGAGTGCAGCAGGCTAATTTACGAGGCAGAGAAAAAAATGGAGGTCATGAATGCCATGTTAGAAGCATAATACTATTGACTTCTCCTTAAAATTCCGTAATAATAGCATATTGTATACATATAGGCAGGGGTTCCGCATAAAAGGAAAATCTGTCCTGTGAATCTGTAAAAATGTACAGAATATGAAAAACGGAAGAGAGGAGATACGGTTTATGAAACAACAGATGGATAAGACGACAGAGATATTTCGGGATGCCCCCATTCCAAAGGCGGTATTTTATAATATTGTTCCCTCTGTCATCAGTATGATAATGGTGCTTGTCTATAATCTTGCCGATACCTTTTTTATCGGGCAGACGAAGGATGCTTACATGGTGGCTGCGGTTTCCCTGGCAACTCCGGCATTTCTGATTTTTATGGCAATCGGAATTTTATTCGGAGTAGGAGGCACCTCCCTGATCTCAAGAATGTTGGGAGAGGGCAAAAACGAAAGAGCAAAAAACGCCTCTGCTTTTTGCTTTTGGACAGGTATTGCAGTGGGAATTATCGGAATGCTCTTTATCTGGGTGGCAATCGAGCCGCTCTGCAAGGTAGTGGGCTCTAGCGCTGATACAGTGGAATATGTGAAACAGTATCTGCTGATTATTTCGGTGGGGGTTCCGTTTTTAATTGTAGGCAACAGCTTCAGTAATATTATCCGTGCCGAGGGCAAGGCAAATAAAGCTATGATGGGCATGATACTGGGAAATATCACCAATATTATTTTAGATCCCATTATGATTTTAGGCTTTGGCTGGAACGTGGCGGGAGCCGCGGTGGCGACGGTCATCGGAAATATTGTGGCGGCAGCTTTTTATATTTTTCACTTTGTTTCGGGAAAATCCATGCTGTCCATTCATCCGAAGCATTATATGGCGGCAGGAGGGATTGCAGCGGGTGTCCTTGCTATTGGGGTTCCGGCATCATTAAACAACATTCTTATGAGTGTTTCTAATATCGTGGTGAATAACCTGATGGCGCACCATGGCGACATGGCAGTGGCAGGCCTTGGGGTTGCCATGAAGGTAAATATGATTGTGGTCATGCTGTTAATCGGCGTGGGAACGGGAATACAGCCTTTGCTGGGATACTGCTTCGGTGCAAGGAACCGAAGACGTTTTGTGGGAGTGCTGAAATTTTCCCTCTGTCTGGCGGTGGCGTTAAGCGCAGTGATGACAGTTATCTGTTACGCAGGCGCAGGTCCTATGGTAAACGCCTTTTTGGAGGATGCGGACGCCTACGGATACGGCATGCAGTTTGCACGGATTTTGATTATTTCCGGTCCGGTTCTGGGAATCTTATTTGTGCTGGTGAATACTATTCAGGCGATGGGGGCGGCGCTTCCGTCGCTGGTGCTCTCCGTCAGCCGCCAGGGCTTGGTATATCTTCCGGTACTTACCGTTTTTAATCAGGTGTTTGACACGCCGAAAATGTTGGTAATGGCGCAGCCTGTGACAGACTATATGGCGGTGGTTCTGGCTGCGGTGCTCTGCGCGGTGGCGTTCCACAGGCATTTTGATAAAAAGTAACCAATGGCATAAATTTTGAAAGATTTAAGAAATCTCCCGTTGTAACTGGTGAGAAGCTCTGCTAAGATAAAGACAGCAGGGAGGAAACACCAAAGAACGGGGGATTTTTTAGAGTAAAAGGGAACTGTCGGTAAAGCTGCGGGGCAGATGGCACAAAGCGGAACTGTTTTCGTCAACTTGCCCCTGGATTTTCAGAAAAAATGTCAGGAATTGGGAGGCGTGCGCATGAGAAAGAAGCATATTGAAAAAGAATGGGCGCAGGTATTAAAACAGGAGGAAAATTTTCTTAGGCGGAATTTACCGGAAAACCAGGCAAACTGGCAGGAGAAAGTTGCCCGGTTTGTCCCGGAAAAGTTAGACGATACCTTAAATACAGCTTTTTTCAAGGCGTTTGAACTGATTTTTGAGAAGGGTACGGGAGTGATTGAAAAGACGTATTCTAAGGAGAAAAAGCAACAGAATTATAAAATCAATGAGTACACTGCCGAGGTGCGGGGCACCCGCAGGGCGTTAAGAGCCTTCGGCAGAGAGGCTGGGACGGCGAAAAATATCAACACGGCGATTTCTGCGGCGGAGGGCGTCGGTATGGGGCTTCTCGGTATGGGGCTGCCGGATATCCCGCTGTTTTTAGGGGTGTTGCTAAAGAGCATTTACGAGATTGCTGTAAGCTATGGCTTTTCCTACGATACGGAGGAAGAACAGATTTTTATTTTAAAAATGATAGAGACAGCGCTTTCCCATGGCAACGAACTGATGAAAGGCAATATGGACTTAAATCTCTGGATGGAGCGGAAAGACAGAAGATACAGTTCCGGAGCAGTATCACCGGAGAAAAAGGCAGTATCACCGGAAGAAAACGCAGAAGTGCCGGAGGAAAGAAGCGAAGTAACGGCTGGAGAAAGTGAGATGGCGAAGGAAGAGAGGAAAACAGAGGGGGTGTCTCTCTCAAGAACAGAGCAGATACGCCGCACCTCCGGCGCCCTGTCGCGGGAACTGCTTTACCTGAAATTTGTCCAGGGGATTCCCGTGGTGGGGGTAGTGGGTGGACTTTCGGACATGGTTTACCAGAAGAAAATCAGTGATTTTGCGGCAGTAAAGTACAAGAGAAGATTTTTGGCAAAGAAAAAGCCGCAGGACTGATGCTCTGCAGCTTTTTCTCTATGTTTTGGTGGTAGGAAAAATTACTTGTTATATGGAAGGAAGTCCTCGCCGTTTAAGATGGCGAAACCTGCGCAAATTGCGTCGATATTCTCTGAAAAATAATTTTTAATAGCGTTTAACATATGATTACCTCCTTGTTTCTAATCGGCTTATTTCATTACTTTTTCTATCTGACAGGTATTATCATACAGGAATTTCCGGGAAAAAAACAGATGCCATATTTGCAAGTTTTACGTCGATATTGACTTTTACGTAAAGGAAGGATAAATTTTCTAAATAATGTATAAATTGGAAAGGAATGGAATATGAACGGGTTTGAAACTTCGTTTGAGAATATTGCAGTTTCCGCAGAAACCGGATTTAGCGTTCGTTTTGTGACGAAGGACCATAACTCTCCCCTTCACTGGCATCGGGAGTTAGAGATACTTTATATTTTGAACGGACATGCTGCGGTGGTGATGGATGGGGTGCGTCATGAGATAAATCCCCAGCAGGCGATTGTCATGGATTATTCCCAGATTCATGAGGTGTTTTATGCACTGCCCCAGACCATGGGGATTTGTATCCATATTTCAAAGCAGTTAGAGAGACGTTATTTGAGCGATGCAGAGCTATTGGAAATTCACTGCTGCGGGGATGCAGTGCCAAGGGAGAAAGAGGAGGCATACCGGGAAATTCTTGCCTGTTTAAAAGAGCTTACGATTCTTTATGTGAATCAGAAGAACACCTACCGTATGCGGAGCAATGCGCTGATTTTACAGATGATGGCGGCACTGGTGGAGAGTTTCAGCGAACCGGTAACTAAGGGAGGTATGGCGGCGAAGGCAGGGAATATGGAGCGCCTGGAGAAAATCTGTGGGTTTGTGGAGCGGCATTATCGGGAAGAGATTTCCCTGCAGCAGGCGGCGGAGGAGCTGGGGCTGAACCGGGAGTATTTCTGCCGCTTTTTTAAGCAGAATACAGGGACGTCTTTCCTGCGTTATGTCAATCAGGTGCGGATTGGACATATTTATCAGGATTTGCTGCACACTGACGATTCCGTGGGGGAGATTATGGAACGGCATGGATTTTATAACCAGAAATTGTTTCACCGAATGTTTAAGGAACGGTACGGCTGCACGCCCAGAGAGCTGCGCCGGATGGGCGAGGAAGAGCTGGCGCAGGGGCTTTAAAGTCAACTGGATATGTGAAATGCCCCAAATAGCCGTTTCCAAAGAAATGGCGAAATGTTATAATTAATTTAGTATCGTCCCTCATTTTACAGGAAAGATTGTGAGGTATGTCTGGATGAAAGAAATGACCCGGAATCACATAGATATAACAGGAAGCAGGACAAAGGAGCTGCGGGAAAGTTCAGAAAGTATGAAGTACCGTCTTGCAGACGCCATGAAACAGTGCATGAAAAAATCACCCGTGGATAAGATTACAGTGAAGGAAATCGTGGAAGAATGCCATACAACAAGGCAGACTTTTTACCGGAATTTCCAGGACAAGTATGATTTGATTAACTGGTATTTTGACAAGATTCTTCTGGAGTCATTTGAGCATATGGGCGAGGGAAAATCCGTGTACGAAGGACTTGTAAATAAGTTCTGCTACATTCAGCAGGAAAAGCTCTTTTTTAAAGCTGCATTCAAAAATGACAATCAGAATTGCCTAAGAGACCACGATTTTCACCTTATCCTTCAGTTTTATACCAGCCGTATTGAGGGTAAGACGAAAAGAAAAATATCGGAGCAGCTGAAATTTCTTCTGGAGATGTACTGTCAGGGCTCCATCTACATGACAGTACAGTGGGTGCTCGGCAGGACAAAGGCGACGCCGGAGGAGATGGCGCAGAGGCTGGTGGACGCCATGCCTGCGGAATTAGAAAAGGTGTTTCGGGAACTGGGGCTTTTGTAAAGTGACAGATTGAGAGGTTTGTAACTTTTTATTTGAGCCGGGGCTTGTTAAAATATAAATAAAAAAAGAAAAGGAGATTGACGAAAATGGCAAACAGAATCATGCTGAATGAGACATCTTATCACGGAGCCGGCGCAATCAGTGAGATTGCAGCAGAAGCAAAGGCAAGAGCTTTTAAAAAGGCATTTGTCTGTTCCGATCCTGACCTGATTAAGTTCGGGGTGACAGGGAAAGTCACAAAAGTATTAGATGACGCAGGGCTTGCATACAAGATTTACTCTGACATCAAGCCAAATCCCACCATTGAGAACGTGCAGAACGGGGTTGCGGCATTCAAGGCTGCTGAGGCTGATTATATCATTGCGATTGGCGGCGGTTCTTCTATGGACACAGCGAAAGCGATCGGTATTATTATTGCAAATCCTGAGTTTGAGGATGTGAGAAGCCTTGAGGGAGTTGCACCGACAAAGAAACCCTGTGTTCCGATTATCGCAGTTCCGACCACAGCGGGAACCGCAGCTGAGGTTACTATTAATTACGTTATCACGGACGTGGAGAAAAAGAGAAAATTTGTCTGTGTGGATCCCCACGATATGCCGGTGATTGCAGTGGTTGATCCTGAAATGATGTCGTCTATGCCGAAGGGCCTCACTGCTTCTACAGGTATGGATGCCCTCACACATGCCATCGAGGGATATACCACAAAGGCAGCCTGGGAAATGACGGATATGTTCCACTTAAAAGCAATCGAGATTATTTCAAGGTCGCTGAGAAGCGCAGTGGCGAACGAAAAAGAAGGGCGTGAGGGCATGGCGCTGGGCCAGTATATTGCAGGAATGGGCTTCTCTAACGTAGGACTTGGGATTGCCCACTCTATGGCACATACACTTGGCGCTGTCTATGACACACCGCACGGTGTTGCATGTGCCATGATGCTTCCAATCGTTATGGAGTACAACGCAGACTGCACAGGTGAGAAATACCGAGAGATCGCACGTGCAATGGGTGTGAAGGGCGTGGATGAAATGTCTGTGGAAGAGTACAGAAAGGCAGCGGTGGATGCGGTACAGAAACTTTCGGTGGATGTCGGTATCCCGACAAAGCTGGAAGCCTTGAAGGAAGAGGATATTGATTTTCTCGCTGAGTCCGCCCACGCAGACGCATGTGCACCGGGTAACCCGAAGGATGCGAGCGTAGAGGATTTGAAAGCATTGTTTAGAAAGCTGATGTAAGGGGCTGAACGGATAAGAAAGGTTGGCAGCGCCGCAGCGTGGGGGAAGAACCCTAGGCTGCGGCGCTGTTTATTTTTTTATGAAGCAGCTCCCGGAAATATTTTAGGTAATAATGGTAATGAATCAACAAAGATTGTGTTTTTGATTGTAGTTGACAAGGAAATACAAAAGAGTTATATTGGTCATATACCCCATGGGGGTATAAGATGCACTCATAAAAAGGGAGGGTACAGTGATGGCATGTAAGCATTGTGAGGCAGAGGAAGAAGTGAAGCACAAGCAGCGGGGGGAAGCTGAGAGAAAGGACCTGATTACGAGATTAAACCGTATTGAAGGGCAGGTGCGGGGGGTGAAGGCCATGGTGGAGGAAGACCGCTACTGCGTGGATATTGTGACGCAGGTTTCGGCGATACAGGCGGCGTTAAACAGCTTTAACAAGGAACTGTTAGCAAGGCACATCAAAACCTGCGTTTCCGACGATATCCGGGAAGGAAACGAGGAAGCTGTAGACGAGCTATGCGAATTGTTAAAAAAATTAATGAAATAGCTGAATGCAGTGAATAGAGAAAAAATAAGAAATGAACAGAATGCAGCAGATAGAAATAACAATAAAACGGCTGCATTTTGCAGATAATAAGAAAAGAAGCGGGAAAGAATATGTGACAGAATGGAGAGTGAAAATAAGTGAAAGAAAAATTCGACGTTACCGGCATGAGCTGTTCGGCATGTTCCGCTCATGTGGAAAAGAGTGTTTCTGGGGTGGACGGAGTAAAGGGGGTCACGGTCAATCTGCTGACTAATAGTATGCAGGTGGAATTTGACGCTGCCCAAACCGACACCGGAAAGATTATAAAAGCAGTGGAAGAAGCCGGGTATGGCGCTTCCGTAAAAAGTGAACATGGCAGCAGCCGGGGAAGGGAACAGGGGAAAACACAAGAGGACGCCGTTTCCATACAGCAGAAAAATATTACAGGAATGAAGCGGCGGTTAATGATTTCCATCATTTTCCTGATTCCCCTAATGTATGTTTCCATGGGACATATGTTTTATGAATGGCTGGGGATAGAACTGCCGCCTGTCACCGGAAATTATCTTTCCGGCAATGAAAATGCCGTGATTTACGCCTTTACTCAGCTGCTGCTCTTACTGCCGATTTTGTTCGTAAACCAAAAATATTTCAGAAACGGTTTTAAGACGCTGGCAAAGAAAAGTCCCAACATGGACAGCCTCATTGCCATCGGAGCTACAGCCTCTATTGTCTATGGTATCTTCGCCATTTATCGTATCGGCTATGGTTTGGGGCACGGAGACATGGAGGTGGTCGCTCATTACAGGCACGATTTGTACTTTGAATCGGCGGGAATGATTTTAACCCTGATTACCGTGGGAAAATATCTGGAAACGAAATCCAAGGGAAAAACCAGTGAAGCCATTACCAAGCTGATGAATTTGGCGCCCAAGACAGTGACAGTGGTTCGTGACGGCACAGAGCAGGTGATTGACGCAGCAGATGTGGCGGCAGGAGACATTTTCCTTATCAAACCCGGCGAAGCGGTGGCAGTGGACGGCATTATTTTGGAGGGAAAATCCTCCTTTGACGAATCGGCAATTACCGGAGAGAGCATTCCAGTGCCAAAGCAGGAGGGGGACAAAGTGGTTTCCGCCTCCATCAATAAAGCGGGGCTGATACGGGCGAAAGCCACCAGGGTGGGGAAGGATACCACTATTTCCCAGATTATCCGTCTGGTGGAAGAGGCCTCCTCTAGCAAAGCGCCCATTGCAAGGCTGGCGGATAAGATTTCCGGTATTTTTGTGCCCACGGTCATCGGCATTGCCCTTGTGACTTTTGCGGCATGGCTGCTTAGCGGTGCGGAGTTTGAATTTGCCATGTCAAGTGCCATTGCGGTGCTGGTGATTTCCTGCCCCTGTGCACTAGGGCTTGCCACTCCCGTGGCGATTATGGTGGGAACCGGAAAGGGGGCGGAAAACGGTATTTTGATAAAATCCGGCGAGGCGTTGGAGACGGCGCACCTCATTGATACGGTGGTGCTGGATAAAACCGGAACCATTACCCACGGAAAGCCCGTAGTGACAGATATTTTCTGCGGCGTCGGTGTGACGGAGACGGAACTGCTCACCGTTGCGGGAAGTCTCGAAAAGGGTAGTGAACATCCTTTGGCGGAGGCGATAGTCGGGTATTGTGAGAAAAAGCGGCTTTCCCTTGAGAAAGTGACCGATTTTCAGGCGTCCTTCGGAAAAGGCATAGAGGGCTGTGTTACATGGAACAATCAGGCAGGAAACGCTGCCGTGCCTAAGAAATATTTTGCCGGAAATGAGAAATTGTTAAAGGAGAAAAACATAGGAATTTCCGGGGAAGTAAGTACTCAGATATTAGCCCTCTCGAAAGAGGGGAAAACACCGCTGCTGTTTGCGGATGAAGAGAAGGTAATCGGCGTGATAGCCGTGGCGGATGTGGTGAAAGCCACCAGCAAAGAGGCGGTGCGGCAGTTTAAGGAGGAGGGCATTCATGTGATTATGCTCACCGGAGACAATGAGGTGACGGCGCAGGCAATCCAAAACCAGGTGGGGATTGACGAGGTTATTGCGGGAGTGCTGCCAACCCAGAAGGAAGAAAAAATTTCCGCTTTGAAAAAGGCAGGACATGCGGTGGCAATGATCGGCGACGGTATCAATGACGCTCCGGCTTTAGCTTCGGCAGATGTGGGAATTGCCATTGGGGCAGGCACCGACGTTGCCATTGAGAGTGCAGATATTGTTCTGATGAAAAATGATCTTTTAGATGGGGTAGGGGCGCTGCGACTGAGCAAGGCGGTAATCCGCAACATCAAGCAAAATTTATTCTGGGCGTTTTTTTATAACAGTATTGGCATTCCGTTAGCCGCAGGGCTGCTTTATCCCCTATGGGGCATCCGTTTAAATCCTATGTTTGGAGCGGCGGCAATGAGTTTAAGCAGCGTATGCGTTGTCACCAATGCTCTGCGGTTAAAGACGGTGAAGCTTCATAGGAAAAGCGCAGCCCGACAGGAGTTTGGGGCAGAGGCGGAGCAGAACCAAGAAATTCAACCGGAGGCGGTTACTGTACAGCTTTCGGAAGAACATAAAAACACAGTGAAAAGAGAGGAGAAACAAACCATGACAACAACATTAAACATTGAAGGAATGATGTGCGCACATTGCCAGGGCAGAGTGGAAAAGGCGCTGAAAGAGGTGCCGGGAGTGACGGAGGTTACGGTAAACCTGGAGGCAAAAAATGCGGTAGTTATCGCAGAGGACAGTGTTTCCGCCGATACGCTAAAGGCAGCGGTGGTGGATGCCGGTTACGAGGTGACATCTGTTGCATCATAAGAGAGAGGGGGCAGCCGTTTACTCGGCTTCCCCCTCTTCTACAATCTGCTCTAATACGCGGATTAAATCTTGCATATTATTGAGCTGGACATTTCGTTCCAAAATCAGATTCTTCAAATCAACGGACAGGGTTTCAAATTTGTCCGCAATCGCAGGTGAAACATAAGATGCCATAAAAGATACCAGTCCTTTCCTCAAATTCACTGCCGAAGAATATTTTTATGAAATAGTTATCCTTCGTTAGGTTAGCATATGTATTTTTGGGAAAAATATGTTTATCAATACAAAAAAACCAGGGTGTCAGCCCTGGTTTAAAAAAAGCGGAGACGAAGGGATTCGAACCCTCGTGCCCCAAAAGAGAGGCCAACGCATTTCGAGTGCGCCCCGTTATGACCACTTCGATACGTCTCCGTAAAACTATTATAACACATTTTATGGAATTTGCAAAATATCTACGGTATGTCCGCTGGCACCCATCAAATCCATGCGTTCACAGGTGGCAAGATGGTAGTCGATAAAATGGGAAAATTCCTCTTGGGTCAGGGCGTTTAAGTAGGGACGGATATAGTTGGCAGCGCCGTCTGCCGCAATGACCTTCAGGCGGGTCAGCCCGGCTTCTTTATTGAGGTCGTCCATATCCTCAAGACGTACCATGCTGTAGAGTGCATTTGCCTTTTTGGTACAGTGGTAGGTGCCGTCGAGCATCCCGGTTTCTAAGGCTTCGGTAATGTGTTTTTCCTTGAAGGCATAGGTGATGACACTGAATTCATTCATGATATAGGCAGCTAAAAGAATACCGTCGGGTTTTGTCACACGTTTTGCCTCGGAGAGGGCGGCAAGCTTTTCCTCCTTGGAATGAAGGTGGTACAGCGGACCGAAAAGCAGGGTGACATCAAAGGTGTCATCGGCAAACCGGGAGAGCTTCATAGCATTTCCCTGATAGGCTTTTACCAGACTGCTTTTCTGTCTGAGCCTGCCCAGATTGTGTTTTACCAGTTCCACGGCGGTAACGTCATAGCCTTCCTCTGCCAGAGGGATAGAGTAACGCCCGGTTCCGGCACCCAGATCTAAAAGCTTTATTTCATTTTTGGCTTTTCCGGTGCGGGCGGCGGTATTTTCTAAATATTCGTGAATATATTTCATGGAAGTAATAAATTCCACCTGTCCGTGGCGGCTGTTTAAGCGCTTTTCTTCGTTGAATTTATTGTAATAGGATTCTAATTCTGTCAAGCTGGTACTCCTTTTTGTGAATTTTGAAAAACAAGGATGGACTGCATTGGTTGTAATGGATAGGGTAAGGCGGTGTGCAGCCGGGTACTTATGGAAGAAATGTTATCATTGAAAAGAGTTTTTTACAAGCATTGAAAAAAATTTACTCCCAAATAAGCTGATTTTTTTAAATTTTTCTTTGCAAATGAAAAAAAATGTGATATAGTATAGTTCTACGGGGTATGGCGTAGTTTGGTAGCGCGCACGGCTGGGGGCCGTGAGGTCGCAGGTTCAAATCCTGTTACCCCGATTTTTTATAAGGACGGTAAGCCTTGGTATGGAAAGGGAGCACTCCATTTTGGGGTGCTCCCTTTCCGTGATTTTAGCGCGCATTCAGCGCATATTATCAAATATTATAAGTTATGGATTATAGCTATCACAACTGTCCTTGCAGTAATCCTAATAAAAATCATGCTAAGCCAATATATTGTTTGTTGACAGAAAATGGAATATGCCCTATAAAGCCGGCCGCTGCAGGAAGTGTTAGCTCTGCAGTGGCTGCTTTCATTTCCGCCTGTGCTAACAGGCAGCAGCAAATTTGGGGAAGCCTGTAGGTTTAACGGTAAAAAATTGACTTATTTAAGGATTTTTTAATAACTTCCCCTCTATAATACCTACATAACCAAAAAGCAAAAGAAAGGAAAAAGTCTATGTGGTATGAAATACTCAAAAAAGACCTGATGAAACGTAAGGGCATTAACATTATCTTACTTGTATTCCTCACGCTGTCCACCATATTTTTGGCCAGCAGCGTCAGCAATATTATTCTGGTGACCAAGGGTGTGGAAAATTATATGGAATACGCCAACGTCAGCGACGAGATGGTGGTTCTGGGAAGTGAGGACGAAAAAGAGGAATTTGAACAGTGGTTAAAGAGCCGCAGTGAGGTGACAGAGTACGCCTATGAGCAGTTGTGTGAAATCAAGTCTGACAATGTAATTGCAGTGAAGGAGGGAAAGGAGGAAAACATCAAAGCTGAGGGTGTCAATCTTTACCTGGGCTATGCGGGCGGTAAATACGCAAAGCCCTTAGACAGTGAGGGGGAGGAACTGACGCTTTCGGAGGGAGAAGTGGCGCTATCTCCGAGTTTTCTTGAGAAGAACGGACTTAAAACGGGAGATGAGCTCCGGGTAAAAACCGGCAGAGGAACCTTTACTTACAAAATTGCGAGACAGACGAAGGACATCATGTATGGAAATGAAATGTCAGGAATGAACCGTTTTGTGTTTTGCCGGGAGGATTACCGGAAAATGGTGGATGACGAGAGTGTCACGATTGGGATCTTTGGTTATAACTCCGCAGACCGCGAAGCTACCGTGGATGACATGAACCGTTATGGCTTTCAGACGCTTATGACCTCCTTTAACCGGGAAGTTTATGCCTTATTGTATGTATTTGATATGATTGTGGCGGCGCTTTTGATTGTCATTGGCATCTGTCTGATACTGATTTCCCTTATGATATTGAAATTTTCACTGACCTTCACTATGGAAGAAAATTACCGGGAAATCGGCGTCATGAAAGCCATTGGAATGCGGGATTTTTCTATTCGGAAAATTTACTTTATCAAATACCTTGCGTTGGTGACGGTGGGCGCGCTGGCAGGTTTTTTCATCAGTATACCGGTGGGAAATGTTATGGTGGAGAGTGTCAGCAAAAATATGGTGCTGGGGGACAGTGCCAATACTCTGGCGGTGAACCTGTTCTGTAGTCTGGCGGTGGTAGCCTTTGTGGCGGCGATGTGTATTCTTTTCACCGGAAAACTAAAAAAAATATCCGCCATTGAAGCCATACGCAACGGAGAAACCGGAGAGCGGTATCACAGGAGAAGGGGCTTGAATCTTCATAAGAAAAGATATATGGGGACAGTTACCTTTCTTGGGTTGAATGACATTCTGTGCAATAAGAAACGTTACCTGGTAATGTTTGTTACTTTCTGTATCAGCTTTGTCTTGATTAGCGTGCCCTTAAATACGCTGACTACCATGGAAAGCCGGGAGATGGCAGAAAAGTTCAACTTGGATCCGGGGGCTGCCGTTTATATGGAAAACCTGGAGGCGAAGGGGGAGGAACCCTATCACAATACAGAGGATGTAGAAAAAGCCCTTAGACGTGTGGAAGGGGAACTTTCAGATAAAGGTTATGAGGCAGAACTTAATGTGGGCGGATTGTTTTTTATTGAATACGGAACAGGTGACGACAGAGTAGTGAAGCTTTTGTCTCATTATTCCATCGGAGAGAAGGAGAACGGCGGTTATAGTAAATATGAAGAGGGGACTGCTCCCAGATTAGAAAACGAAGTGGCATTTTCTAAAAAGGTGATGAAGGAAAACAACCTCCGGATTGGTGATGCAGTGACGGCAAAAATCGGAGGAGAGGAAAAGAAGTTTATCATTACAGGTTACTACAGTGATTATATGCAGTTAGGTGAAAGCGCCCGGTTAAATCCTGCCATTGATATGAGCAGCGAAATCCTGCCCAGTTATTGGAAAGTCATAGTGAATATGGAGACAGACCTTTCCCAGGAGGAAATGGCGGAGAAGATGAAAAAAGAATTTCCGGACTATGACTGGGTGACGGCGCAGGAGGTAGTGGACGCCAACGTGGGTTCTGTAAAAAATACCATGCGCACGATGCAGGTACCGCTGACTGTTATGTTGTGTATTTTGATTATGCTGATTACGCTTTTGATGATGAAATTATTTATTGTGAGGGAAAAGGGGCAGTTTGCCATGCTGAAAAGTATCGGCTACCGCAATCGTTACATCCGGATGTGGCTGGTTATGCGCATGGTCTGGGTGGTGGCGCTTTCTATGATTTTTGCAGTACCGTTGTCCATGCTGAGTAACCGCTTTATCCTGAGAAATATTTTTGCCATTATGGGGGCGGAGTTGACCATACAGGTAGACCCTGTCAGGGCGTACCTGATTTATCCCGGTATCCTGTTTGTGGGAATTGTGGCGGCAGCAGTGTTTGCCACCAGAAGCGTAAAGAGAATGAATACCAGTGATATGAAGATTGCAGAATAAGATGTGAAACTAAGAGGAGGAGAAGAAAGCCGGAGCAGGCTTCTGAGAGACATGCACATAATAATTAGGAGGATACTATGAACGCATTAAAAGCAACAGATTTATGTAAGACATACATCGTGAATAAACGACAGAATAATGTACTTAGAAATGTAAATTTAACTATTGAGGAGGGGGAAATGGTGGGTATTATGGGCCCTTCCGGTTCGGGAAAGACCACGTTGCTCTACACCGTCAGCGGAATGGATAACGCTACCGCAGGGAATATCCGGTTTTTCGGGGAGGAAATCACCGGGCTGTCCGCAAACCAAATCAGCGATATACGGTTAAAGAAAATGGGCTTTGTGTTTCAGCAGATGTATATGCTGAAAAATCTCTCCATTTATGATAACATTGTGTTGCCAGCATACCAGTCTGCAGCGGGGAAAACCCAGCGGAAAGAGATTAACGAGAGGGCGAAAGTGCTGATGGCAAAGCTGGGAATCAGCGAAGTTGCGGACAACGATATCAGCGAGGTTTCCGGTGGGCAGCTTCAGCGAGCCTGTATTGCAAGAAGCATGATAAATAACCCGAAAATCATTTTTGCGGATGAGCCCACCGGTGCCTTGAACAAGATGAACTCGGAAGAGGTTATGAGGGAGCTGAATAAATTGAACGAGGAAGGGACTACCATTATGATGGTAACCCATGATGTAAAAGTAGCCTCCCGGTGTGAACGTGTTTTTTACATTGAGGATGGCAATATCCGTGATGAAATGCAGCTGGGAAAGTATGCACAGGAAAACGCGAGGGAGCGGGAGAAAGAGCTGAATAGCTGGTTGATGCGACTCGGCTGGTAGTAGCATGAGAAGAAGCACTAAGACAGTGTGCCATTGGACACACTGACTAAGTGTTTCTAAGTCTCATGCGGAAGAACGCAAAAACAGCGTTCTTCCGGTCAGCGGGTGCACCGCCGAAGAAAGGAAAAATCATGTACGACATTCTCATGATAGAAGATGAAACAGAATTAGCGGAACTGCTGGAAATTTATATGGAGAAGGCAGGATATACGGTGCGCAGGGCGGCTTCGGGGGAAGAGGCGCTGGTGCTGCTGCAGGAGGAGAGCGCAAAGCTGCTGCTTTTGGACATTACGCTGCCGGGGATGGATGGGTTTGCGGTGTGCAGCAAGGTGCGGAAAAGCGGAAGTATACCGATTCTTATCATCAGTGCCAGAGTGGGAAAGGAAGACAAGCTCAACGGGTTTCTGCTGGGGGCGGACGATTATATCGAAAAGCCGGTGGACCCGGATTTGCTGGAGGCGAAAATCCGCTCCCTGCTGGCACGCTCCTACGGTGCGTTTGCCAAGAAGCAACTGATAGCCTCCGGTGATATTACCATTGATAAAAATGCCCGCAGGGTCTATAAAAACGGCGTACAGGTGGAAATGAACGTCAAGGAATATGAGCTTTTGCTGCTCTTAGCGGAAAATCCGGGAAAGACTCTGGATAAAAACTTTCTGTTCAACCGTATCTGGGGCGCCGACAGTTTCAGTGAGAACCAGACTTTGACGGTGCACATCAAAATGCTCCGGGACAAGATTGAGGATAACCCCCGGAAACCGACGCATATCAAGACGGTGTGGGGAGTAGGATATTGCTATGAAGAAATATAATGCGATGATAGGAGCTTCCGTTCTTTTTTACGGGTTACTTGCCCTTTTGCTAGGAGTGCTTCTGCTGCACCGGCAGAGAGAGCAGGGGCAGTTTTATAAGGTGGAAATCAACCGTATTCTGGCGGAAATAGAATCGCCGGAGGATATAGAAACCATAGATTTGGCGCTCTACGGGAATGTCAGGGCGGTTTCTTATCTTTCGGCGGCGGAGCAGGAACGGGGTGTGGTGGAGGCTTTCTATCAGGGAGAAAACGGAAGGAAAAGCATGATTTATCCCCTTTTTACAGGGAAAAATGTGGAGGGCTGGCTGCGGTTTGACTATGAGGAAAATGCATCTGTTTCCCGGACATTTTTTCTGGCGGAGGGAGCGCTGCTTCTGGCAGGGCTGTTCTTGCTTACGGTTTTATTTTATTTGAGAGGACAGCTCATCAAACCCTTTCACCGAATGCAGGCGATGACCTACGAACTGTCTAAGGGAAATCTGCGGGGAGAAATAAAGGAAGAAAAAAGCCGCTACTTCGGAAGATTTTTATGGGGAATCGGTGAGTTGAGGGACGCCCTCTATGTCAGCCGTAAGCGGGAGCTGGAATTGCAGAAAGAGAAAAAATTATTGCTCCTTTCTCTGTCCCACGATATCAAAACGCCCCTCAATATGATAAAGCTGTACGGAAAAGCCTTAGAGGACGGCATTTATGCCACCGATGCAAAAAGGCAGAAGGTGTACCGGCAGATTGGGGAGAAGGCGGATCAGATTGAAAATTATGTCGGGGAAATTTTAAAGGCATCCAGGGAGGATATTCTTCACATTGAAGTGGAACAGGGTGAGTTTTACATAAAAGACGTAATGGAGCGTGTGGAGCGGGTTTACAGGGAAAAATGCGAACTTAGAAAGTGCAGCTTCACCATGGGGAAAGTGGCAAACCGCCTCTTCGGGGGGGATGAAAACCGCCTGTTTGAGGTCTTTGAAAATATTTTTGAAAATGCCTTTAAATACGGAGACGGGCGCAGAATAGAGCTTACCTTTTATGAAGAGGAATACTGCCAGCTAATCCGGGTGTTTAATACCGGGGAACCTGTGACGGAAAAGGAGTTTGTGCATTTATTCGACAGTTTCTTCCGGGGAGAAAATACCAGGGGGCAGCAGGGAAACGGACTGGGGCTTTATATCTGCCGGGAAATTATGAACCGGATGGGGGGCGAAATTTTTGCGGAGAGGGAAGAGGACGGAATGGCGTTTGTTGTGGTGCTGCCTTGCGTTATTTGAGGTTCTCTCCCTGTGTCCATCTCCTATATTTTATCCGATATTCCTTCGGCGTCATCCCATGTTTCCCCTTAAATACCCGGTAGAAATGTGAACGGTTCGTAAATCCCAGCAGCCTCGCAATTTCCGACACCGACACATCGGTTTTTAAAAGATAATACTCTGCTTTCCGCAGGCAGAAGGTCATTCCGTACTCAAACAGCGTCATTCCGCTGTATTTTCTGGAAATCCGGTTTAGGTAGTCCCCGCTGTAATTGAGCAGCTTTGACAGCTCACGTCTTGACAGACGACCGTCAGAATCCTCTAAAAGGTGCGTCAGCTTGGTAAACAGCAGAAAATCGTTGCCGGAATCAATGTCTACCATAGAAATATGAAACAAAGTTTCCGAAGAAAGCAGGTCGAACAGCCGGCAGATAAGCCCATTGATAAGGAAGGTTGCGCCGATGGATGGAGAGAGAATGGTTTTTACAATCCTTTCCTCCAATGCGTAGACTTTCTGATAGGAGGCTGTATTCTGAAAAACCGGAAAAAAGTCCAGATATTCTTTTTTTACAGGGTTCTCCTGTGAAGTATTTTCATATAAAAACTGAAAAACACTGCAAAGAGAAGCAGACTTCTCAACGGTAAACTGAAAAATGTTAGGAGAATTCAAAAGGGAGCGCACATATTCTCTGGACAGATTCAGGAAGAAAATGCGGAAATCATTAGACAGAAGTTCCACATGGCGGAGGTTGCAGTTTACAATACATCCGGTTCCCGCCGGGTAGATACGCTCGGTATTTTCGATTTTGACCGTTGCCTCCCCCTGTAGGACAAACATAAATTCAAAAAAATCATGCTGGTGGAGCGGGCGGCGTTTCATGGAAGAAAGCAGATCTTCCTCGTCTATCAGTACATGGGAGATATCTTCCGGTGAAAAATATGCCATCTTAAAGTAGCTCTGGGGCAGGTCGGAGCGGTAGGTTTCTACGACAGCCGAGAAAGGGGCGCTCATATGGTAATACTGGTTAAAGGTGCTGTTGGCGTTATGGATTTCAAATAACCTGGAGTTCAGCTGTTGAATGGATGTGCTTTGCTCTGCGTTCATACGAAAGCCTCCTTTATAGAATGAAATAATTTATTTGTCGCGAATATGTTACAAAATGTACCTTATGATGTCTTATTATAGCATTGAACCGCAAAAAAAGAAAATGGTATGATAATTATGTAATTACAAAGAATTGCAGTGTATAAAAAGAGGATATGCTGCGGTTACGGTTCATTCGGATGAAAATAAAAGATAGCAGATGTGCGAATTATTGGAGGGACAAATGAACGATAAAAAATATTTAAAATGGTATCAAAAGATTGCTTACGGCGCAGGGGATTTGGCGTCAAACTGTAGCTACGGACTGGTTTCAAGCTTTTTATTGCTGTACCTTTCGGACACAATGGGAATGAACACCGGAATCATCGGAACCCTAATGCTTTTGTCTAAGGTTCTGGATGGTGTTACGGATGTGTTTTTCGGTCATATGATTGACAGGACAAAAAGCAGGCTTGGCAAGGCAAGACCCTGGATGCTTTTTGCGCAGATTGGTGTGTCGCTGTGTCTGCTGTTCCTGTTTTCCATACCGGATATGGGAGAAAGGGCGCAATATGCCTATTTCTTTGTATTTTATACCTGCCTGAACGCGATTTTCTATACGGCAAACGGTGTAGCATATTCCACACTGTCGGCGCTGATTACGAAAAATGCCCAGGAACGGGTGCAGCTTGGTTCTATCCGATTTATGTTTGCGGTGGTAACGAATATCGTGATGGGCTTTGCCGTGACGGGAGCAGTGGAAGCATTTGGAGGCGGAGCAAAGGGTTGGCGCATGGTTGCCCTGATTTGTGCCGCGATTGGACTCGTGGTAAATACGGTCAGCTGTCTTGCCGTAAAGGAAGTGCAGGAAGATGAAACGGCGGAGGCAAGCAGTTTGGTTTCGGAAGGAAAGGAAACGGCGGAGGATAAATTAAGCTTTTGGCAGACCGTGAAAATTTTGCTCTCCAATAAATATTACGTGATAATTGTGATACTTTATATCGTGTATTATATCATGAGTAATCTCACCACCGGAAGCGGCATCTATTTTACCACCTATGTGCTGGGGAACGGCTCCCTGTTAGGAATGTTTTCCATGATGAAAATGTTCCCGGTTATCATTGCGCTGATATTTACCCCGTTTCTGGTAAAGAAGATGGGGAGTATGCAGAAGGTGAATTTCTGGGGCTATGTGATAAACTGTATCTTAAGTGTCTTTTTCATGTATTTTGCGGCGCACAAAAATGTATCGCTTATGCTGCTGCTTATGTTTATCAAAGGAATTTTTGCAGGCACATTAAGCGGCACATTAAACGCGCTGGTTGCGGAAATCAGCGGATATACCTATCGGACGAAAGGGGTGCATATGGACGGTATGATGTTTAGCTGTTCTTCCCTCGGTGTGAAGGTAGGCGGAGGAATCGGAACAGCGGCAGTGGGCTGGCTGCTGGATTTGGGCGGCTATGTAGGAACGGTGGCAGTCCAGAGCGAGCGGGCGGTCAACATGATTTTCCATATGTATATCACGCTGCCGGTTATTTTCAGTGTGATTATTACGGTGCTTCTTGGAATGCTGAAGGTAGAAAAGGCAAACCGGGAATGGGATGAAAAATACAGTGCAGGAGAACAAAGGTTATGATAAAAACGATATTAAACCGTGATTGGAAATTTGTAAAAGGATCTGCGCCGTCTCTACGGGCACTACGGATGTACGGAAAGGAGGCGGAGACGGTTTCCCTCCCCCATGATGCCATGATTCACGAGACACCCTGTGAAACTACAAAAAACGGAGGGGCAACCGGGTTTTATCCCGGAGGAGTATACACCTATTTTAAGACCCTGTTTGCCCCGGAAGAATGGCGGGAGAAAACGGTGACGCTGGAGTTTGAGGGTGTTTATGAGAAGGCAATGGTCTACGTCAACGGCGCTCTTGCCGCCGTCAATAGCTACGGCTACTCGGACTTTTATGTCTCCCTGGACCGCTATTTACAATATGGGGAAGAGAACGAGATTAAGGTAATTGCGGATAACGGTTCGGAGCAGAATAGCCGCTGGTATTCCGGCAGTGGGATTTACCGGAGCGTGAATCTGTTTGTGGGAAATCTGGTGCAGATTCCGGTGAATGGCGTGCAGGCAGCAACTCTTGACGCAGATGAAGCTGTGGCAGTGGTGGAGATTGCAACACAGGTAAGCAATCTTACCAGAAAAAAAGAAACCCTCGAGGTTTTGGTGGAATTGACGGATTCGGAGGGAAAAAGTTTTTCTGACAGGGTACGGCTGACCGCCTTTGGGAACTCTGATTACCGGGTGCGGCAGAGTTTAACCATTCGGAAACCAAGACTTTGGGATTGTGATTCGCCGGAACTTTATCAGTGCAGTGTAAAACTTTTCGCAGGGGAGACGGTACTTGATGAGAGTACATTTCCTTTTGGAATCCGCAAACTTTCCCTTGATGCGGCACGGGGGCTTCGAATCAACGGAAAACCGGTAAAGCTAAGAGGGACCTGTGTGCATCATGACAATGGCATTTTAGGCGCAGCAGCCTATGAAGAGGCGGAGTACCGGAAATGCCGGTTATTGAAGGAGGCGGGCTTTAACAGTATCAGGAGTGCCCACCACCCCGCAGGCAAAGCTCTTCTTTCTGCCTGTGACAGACTGGGGCTGCTGGTGATGGACGAGTTGTGTGATATGTGGACGGTACATAAAAATGACCATGATTTTGCATTTTCTTTTCTGGATGAGTGGAAAGATATTGCAGACGCTATGATTGCAAAGGATTACAATCATCCCTGTGTAATACTTTATTCCGTGGGCAATGAAATTTCAGAAGTCGGGACGGAGCGGGGAGCGGAAATTAACCGTATGCTCTGTAATTATTTCAGGGAAAAGGACGGCTTGCGATACACCACCAACGGAATGAACGCATTGAATGCGGCAGGGGCGAGAATGTTCCCAATTATGCAGGAGCTTGCCCCGCTGCTACGCAAGGAGGAACATGGGGGCACAAACGATAACTCCGGCAGTAATGCAATCAACAGTTTTATGGGCCTGATGGAGGGAGAGGCGGGGGAAGCCTTTGCAAAGCACCCGCTGATTACGGAGACTTTGCGGGAGAGCAGCGGTTCCATGGATATTATCGGGTTAAATTACCTCACCGGGAGACATTTAGAAGATGTAGAACGTTATCCGAATAAGTGTGTGGTTGGCACAGAGACATTTCCTGCGGATATTGCAAGGCTTTGGAAAACGGTAAATGCGTCGCCGCAGATTCTGGGGGATTTTACATGGACAGGGTATGACTATTTAGGCGAGGCGGGCTGCGGCATTTTCTACTACGATGAAAAAGCAAACTTCGGCAGCCATTTTCCGGACAGGTTGGCGTACATCGGCGATATTGACCTTGCGGGCTGTCGCAGACCCATCAGTTTTTTGCGGGAAATTGTGTATGGGCTTCGCAGTGAACCCTACATTGCAGTGGAGCGGGTGGACAGATACGGAATGCTCCATTCAAAAACGCCCTGGATGTTAAAGGATAACATTGCAAGCTGGACGTGGCATGGGTTTGAGGGAACGCCCGCGGTGATTGACGTATATTCCGGGGAGGAAGAGGTAGAGCTTTTCTTAAACGGAGTTTCCCTGGGAAGGAAACCTGCCGGCAGGGAACATGGTTTTGTGGCTACGTTCCGTCATGCGTATGAGCCTGGGGCGCTGACTGCTGTCGGTTATAGGGACGGGAAGCCTGTCGGCAGCTTTGCACTTGCCACTTGTGGAGAGGAGGTTCATCTGTCGGCAGAGACGTCTAAACAGGAAGTCCACGCAGGTTCGGAGGAGTTAGCTTTTGTCTCAATCCGGCTGACGGACGAAAACGGAAAGGAAATTCTGACGGAAAAGCGGCGCATTACGGCTGCGGTGGAGGGCAGTATCGAACTGCTTGCCATGGGAAGCGCTGACCCGCAGCCGGTGACCTCTTATGATTCGCAGACATGGGAAACCTATCACGGCGGTCTGCTGGCGGTGGTAAGGGCAAAGGGACTGCCCGGCGCCGGGAAACTTGTGATTTCTGTGGAGGGAGAAGCGGAAAAGACAGAAGTTGGATTTCAGGTGATATAGAAGAAAAATCTACAAATCTTTCTTTCTTCAAATATTGCAAAATATCATGGAAAAGGGTAATATTTTAAATAGGTATTACAAGCCGGTCAGATATTGGCAATGAAAATGTTTGTTAGGAGGAAATGCAGATGAAGAAAATCGGATTATTAACCAGCGGCGGCGACTGCCAGGCATTAAATGCGGCAATGCGGGGAGTGGTAAAGGGACTTAGTGGAAACGTAGACGGACTGGAAGTTTACGGTTTCTTAAACGGATACAAGGGATTGATTTACGGAGATTACCGTCTCCTGACATCTGCCGATTTTTCAGGCATTCTCACAAAGGGGGGAACCATCTTAGGCTCTTCTAGACAGCCGTTTAAACAGATGCGTGTGCCGGACGCAAACGGACTTGACAAAGTGGAGGCGATGAAATCTACCTATTATAAATTAAATTTAGACTGCCTTGTGATTTTAGGCGGAAACGGAACCCAGAAAACAGCCAATCTTTTGAGGGAAGAGGGCTTAAATATCATTCATCTTCCCAAGACCATCGACAATGATATTTACGGCACAGATGTCACCTTCGGCTTTCAGAGCGCCATCAACATTGCCACGGACTGTATTGACTGTATTCACACCACAGCCGCATCCCACAACCGTGTATTTATCGTGGAGGTCATGGGGCATAAGGTGGGCTGGCTGACCTTGTATGCCGGAGTGGCAGGCGGTGCCGATATTATCCTGCTTCCGGAAATACCTTATGATATTGACAAGGTAATTGAAGCCATCAACAAACGTACCAAGGCAGGAAAAGGCTTCACCATCTTAGCGGTGGCAGAGGGGGCAATCTCCAAAGAAGATGCTGCGCTTTCCAAGAAAGAATACAAAGAGAAGGTGGCAAAGAGAAAATATCCGTCTGTTTCCTACGAGATTGCGGACAAGATATTTAAGGAGATAGGCGTGGAAGTCCGTGTTACCGTGCCGGGACATACCCAGCGTGGCGGAAGCCCCTGTCCTTATGACAGAGTGCTCTGCACCAGACTTGGCTCCGCGGCGGCAAAAGCCATTATGGACGAAGATTACGGCAACATGATTGCCATGGTAAACGGCAAGACAAAGCGTGTGCCGTTAGGCGAGGTGGCAGGAAAATTAAAAATCGTTGACCCGGACAGCCAGATGATTAAGGAAGCAAAACGCACCGGAATCAGCTTCGGAGATTAGTGTAGAAGAGGAAATTAAAATGTCATATACGGCGCTATACCGTAAATTCCGCCCCAGTGAGTTTGAAGATGTCAAGGGGCAGGACCATATTGTTACAACTTTAAAAAATCAGATTAAGGCGGACCGTATCGGTCACGCCTATCTGTTTTGTGGGACAAGGGGGACGGGGAAGACTACCATTGCGAAGATTTTTGCCAAGGCGGTCAACTGCGAGCACCCGGTGGACGGAAGTCCCTGCGGTGAGTGCCCTTCCTGCAAAGCCATTGCGGCGGGCAGTTCCATGAATGTGATTGAAATCGATGCCGCTTCCAACAACGGTGTGGATAATATCCGCCAGATTCGGGAGGAAGTGGAATATCGCCCCACAGAGGGAAAATATAAAGTCTATATTATTGATGAGGTTCATATGTTATCCATAGGAGCCTTTAATGCGTTGCTCAAAACCCTAGAAGAGCCACCCTCCTATGTGATGTTTATTTTAGCAACGACAGAGGCGCACAAGATACCCATTACCATTTTATCGAGATGTCAGCGGTATGATTTCCGCAGGATTTCTATCGACACCATTTCCGCAAGGCTGATGGAACTGATGGAAAAAGAGCAGGTCACGGTGGAGGAAAAGGCAATCCGCTATGTGGCAAAGGCGGCGGACGGTTCCATGCGTGACGCTTTAAGTTTGTTAGACCAGTGTATTGCTTTTTATTTAGGGCAGGAGCTTACCTATGACAAGGTGCTTGAGACGCTAGGGGCGGTGGACACTGAGATTTTCAGCCGCCTGCTCCGCCAGATATTAGACAAAAATGTTACGGGAGCCATCGGCATCATTGACGAGATGGTGGTAGAGGGCAGGGAGCTAGGGCAGTTTGTGACAGATTTCACATGGTATCTGCGGAATTTGATGTTAGTGCAAAGCTCTGATGATATGGAGGATGTGCTGGATATTTCCACAGAAAATCTTGCCCTGCTAAAGGAAGAAGCCGGAATGGTAGATACGGAGATATTGATGCGCTATATCCGTATCTTTTCTGAACTGGGTAGCCAGATAAAATATGCCGGACAGAAACGTATTTTAATTGAGATAGCAGTGATAAAGCTCTGCAAACCGGAGATGGAGAAAGATTATACCTCTCTCATTGACCGGGTGGACAGCCTGGAGAAAAAATTAGAAAAAGGTGTGGTGATGGCGCCGGGAGGTTCGGCCAGGCAGGGTGGAGTAAACAGAGGACAGCCGGGGCAGCCTGACGGGGAAATGCCGAAAGCGGAGCTTCCCAAGGCGATACCGGAGGATATCACACAGATTGTGAACAGCTGGAACGGGCTTCTCTCTCAGATGACAGGACTTACCAAAAATTATTTAAAGAAAGGCTTACCTTCTTTAGGACCGGGGGAGAGCCTGCTTCTGGTGTATGACGATGAGAATGCTTACAGCTATATCAGTGAGAACCGTTCTAACTGTCAGGATGAGTTTAAGGCAATTATTGCAGAAAGACTTGGCAAAGAGGTGGAACTTCTGGTAAAATTAAATGATACTGGGCATCCGAGCGGAGAAATCTACCCGGATTTGCGTCAGCTTATCAATTTTGAGATTGAGGAAGAAGAATTCTAGGAGGAAAATCCGACAGCTTTCGCTTGATGAAAGATGTTTGCTCCTGCAGGGGCGCAAACTCTGCAAAGGCAGCAGAGAGGAATTTTGCTTCGCAAAACAAGGAGGATTGAAATGGCAAAGAGAGGCGGTTTTCCGGGCGGTATGCCGGGAAATATGAATAATCTGATGAAGCAGGCGCAGAAAATGCAGCGTCAGATGGAAGAGGCACAGAAAGAATTAGAGGAAAAAGAGATTACGGCTACCGCAGGGGGCGGTGCAGTGGAAGTAACCATTTCCGGCAAAAAGGAAATCACAAAGGTGAAATTATCCGAGGAAGTGGTTGACCCGGATGATATTGAGATGTTAGAGGATTTAATCATGGCGGCCACCAACGAGGCGCTCCGCCAGTTAGAAGAGGTTTCCTCTAACTCTATGGCGAAAATTACCGGAGGAATGGGCGGCTTAGGCGGAATGTTCTAAAAAATCAAAAAGGATAACGGTGAAAGAAACCATAACATTACTAAAAAGGAAGCTGTCGCTTCACGAATTTCCACTCGTGAAAACGACAGCCCCTTACATTACAGTTTTGCCTTAAACACTTCATCTGCCGGATATCCTCCGGCACATTTCTGCATCGCCCGCTGGATACTGTCGGCGGAAGTACCCCAGTCCTTGTCCTTATTGCGGTAATCATTTTTCTCCACAAACCAGGAAACCTCCTTTTGCAGGCGGTCTAAATTTTCCTTCATCATGGAAAATACCTGTGGATAAAACTCCTTCCGCTGGGCGTCACTTAACTTATTTTCCGCTGTCTCAATCAAATCCCCAAAATGGGGCAGGCAAAAGCCTCTGCTCTCCGCAAACAGCTGGCGGAATTCCCCGTTTTTCTGATATAAATCAAAAAAGGTGTCCAGATAACGCCCGTAAATCTGATTAAAGTGGTCGCAGACATAGCAGCTTTTGGTTTTTTCTGAAATCCATGCCCCTAAGGCTGTCTGCGGTGTGGTATCAGCGGTGGTATCTGTCTTTTTCATGCGTTTGAGCAGACTGGACTTTCCGGGGGTAAAAGCCTTCATCTCTTTTGTCAGCTCTGCGTTGAGCTTTTTCAGGTGGGTGCTTAAAATAAGGGCATTTCCCAGACGGTTTCCATAGTCGTACATCATTTTAAAGTGATGGCGGCAGAACCCGGTGGCATCTGTTTTTTCCCGGATATCATCCTCCATGTAGGCAGAGCCTAGGATAAAGGAGATGGCGTGCTGTTCCGCCTTGCGCTCTAAATTGCAGAAAGGACATTCATCCTTGGCATTAAAGGCATCCATCAGCGGAATGGTTGCAATATTTTCTTTCATAGAAAGTTCCTCTCTTCGTAGCTGTGATACATTCAGTATAGCATGAAATCACAGCTGCGAAGCAAAGAATATTTTTTATTGCGCGTTTTTTACAATCGAAAGATCTGAGATTGTAATGTCAGAAGAGGGTGTGTCAACGTCCTTAATTTTTCCCATGGAAATATAAAAGTCAGCTTCGGGGTCGTTGTCGTTCATAGTAAACTCGTAAGAGACCGCTGTTTCTCCTCCTGCGGCAAGGTCATGTGAACCGGAACCATAGGTGGAGTAGCTGGTGCTCATTACACCTGAAAGTATAGTCCGGGTTTTGGTGGATGTTACCTTAAAGCTTACCGTGTAAGTGCAGTCCTTCTCCAACGAAATTTTGTTCTGCTTTAACTGAACGTGCCAGTCCTCAGTACCTGCATTGCTGATGTGGTAAGTGATGGCACCGTCAGAAACCGTATGGTAAGCATCGGCGGTTACAGTAGCGTCCCAGTTTGCAATCGTTTCTGTCCAGCCGGTCATCTCATCGCTGCTGTCGGAGAAATCCGGGTTGGTGAGTAAATTAACGCCAGCGGGAGAAACCGGCTGTTCCGGTGAGTCTGTTTTCTCTAAACTGATATCATCAATACATACCCGGTGCTGTGTGGTAATCAGCTCGTCTATCTTTCCGAGGCAGATGCTTAAAAATGCTTCCGGGTCAGTGGCAGATTTCATCTGGAAGGTTTTCGTAAAGATTTGATACTCATTTGTCAGGGAAACAATATTTTCACCGGAATAAACAGCCCAATCCTTCGCCTCCGTACCCTGCATTACCACACGGATTTTTCGTGCAAGGTCAGATTTTGCCTTAAAGGTCAGGGTATACCACTGCCCATTTACTAATTCAATGTTATTTTGCTTTAACTGGATTTTCCAATCCTGATCCCCGGTGTCCTTAATGGTAATGTCCATGGCATTATCTTCTGTCAGGCTGTCTACCACATAGCTGGCATCGGCAGAGGAATCTGCATACCATTCGTATCCGGCGGTACCTGCATCGAAGGAACCGTTCTTTATGAGGGAATCTTCCACCAGTCTGACATTGTTAAGATAGATAGTTCCCTTTGTTCCCATATAAAAGACGATATTTTGATTGGTAAATACCGTATCAGCAGGAAGCTTAAAGGTGTATTTGGCTTCCTCTGTGGTGAGGTTTGCGGTAAATTCATTGCCGCCCACAATTACGGTCATAGGCTTTTGAGTATCTGCCTCAGCGTCAAAGCTTAACTCATAGGCTTTTCCTGCGGTGAAAGCTAAATCGGACTGTCCCACAATGACGCCTTCTTTTTGGACGGCATCGTTGCTGACGGTGACTTTTAAACGGCGCAGGTTGTTGGTATTGGTAACAAAAATGTCGGCATCCGCCTGGTTTGTGATTTCCCAATAGCCAAGACGGTTGGTGCCTTCCCGGAAACTTCCGTTGTATACATAATTGCCGTCGGCTAAAATGGTTTTCACTTCTTTTTCGTTAGGGTCTGCTTCCTTAATTTTCTTGATGGATACATTGCGGATATAGATATTTGCAGTGGAATCTGCAGCGCCCATATTAAATTCCAATCTTCCGTTTGCATCGGAATCGGAGGTCATTTTAAATTCATAGGAAAAGTTTTGCTTTTCTGTTGTCAGTGCTACGGTTTTTGAAGGCATGTACTCGGAATAACCGTGGTCAGGAGCCTTGATGGCAGTCTTCATGCTTCGGTCGGAAGCGGCACTGGCATCAAAGGAAACTTGATAAGTAGCGCCCTTCTCGAACGGAATACCCGCCTGAACCAACTGCACGCTGTAATCTACGGTGCCCTGTCCAGTGGTTTTAACGGTCATAGTGTTGTCGGCGATAGAGGCTGCTGCATCACCGCCAAGAGCTGTCATAAATACCCAGTCGTTATCATCGGTAAGGTCCTCTGCCAGAGCAAAATTTCCATTGTTTACATAATTGCCGTTGGCATCCGGATCACGCAGGATTACTACTTTTTCCGGTTTCTGTACATTTTCATCATAACTGCTCTTCTGGTAGGCCTTTACATAATCTACGACAAATGCAGCATGTTCAAAATCTGTTGTGTCATCAGGGTTTCCCACCCAGCTTCCGCCTACTGCAAGATTCAAAATCATATAAAACGGCTGGTCAAAGGGAGCGGGATATGTGATGGTTCCCTGTCCTACTGTGGTGGAATACCAGTCGTTTTCCTCATGGTAAAGGATTCCGTCCACATACCATTTGATGGATCCGGGTGCCCATTCGCAGGAAAATGTATGGTACTCATCGGAATAGGAGCCCTGATCTAAGACAGAGGTTCCCTGGCTTTCGCTGTGGGGATTGCCGTAATGGATGGTACCGTAGGCTTTCTTTGTATTTTGTCCCATGACCTCCATAATGTCAATCTCACCGCATCTGGGCCACTGACCATACAGGTTTTCGTTTGTAGGCATCATCCAGAAGGCAGGAAGATATCCTTGTCCGTCAGGAACCTTAGCTCTCACCTCAAATAAACCATAGGTGAAATCATGTTTGTTCTGGGTATTGATTCTGCCGGAAGTATAGCTGACAGTGCCGTTTTCGGCTACTGTTTTAATAGGGGTGATAATTAGGTTTCCGTCCTTTACGGAAATATTCTGATCAGAGTTTACATACTCCTGTAATTCATTATTTACCCAGCCCGGCCTGGTGGGTTTCCACGTTCCAGCTGTTTAAATCTAAGGTATCTCCTTCAAAGTCATCACTCCATTTTAGTTCTTTGCCACAATGTCAAGTGATGAATTGAAGATATTCTTAAAAGCTCAAGATGTCCTATAATCATTTTTTCTATTGAATGAAATAAAAAAATATGCTATTATATAAATAGGTTTAAGCATAATGAAATATTGAAAAAGGGGTGATTCCGTTGGAGAGAAAAGAAAATAAAAAGCAACGGTTTAATTGGGTTATTTGTGAAAGGAAGTGAGCAATATCAAAAGATTTTGGAACATACAGAGGCTAATTCATAGTCTGTGTATTACATTGTTTCTTGCATACATTCCTTTTACACAAGAAACAATGTCAGATGCTTTATGGTTGGGATTTCCGTATAAATTCTATACCATTTATGCACGCGATGATTTTGCAATACATTTTGGTATAGGAACATTTCTTTTAGATGTGTTTATTACATATTTAATTTATACGTTAATCCTTGCATTAGCTGTGAAAATCAGAAAAGCTATAAAAAAGGAGGTATTGTAATGAAACATAATGTTAAAAAAATTTTTGCTCTCTTAATATCACTATGTCTGATACTTGCGTCATCAATGACAGTGTTTGCAGCAGATACAAATGGAGAGTTTAATGCAGAAAAGTACGCTGCTGAAGAATTGAATACATGGGCTGAAGAAAATGGAATTGGTGTAAGGTTCGAAAATTTTCATATTACGCCAATCAATGATAACATTAGCGATGCTGAGATAGAAGCATCTGTTCGCTCTTATGTAGAAATGATGAAAACTGCTATGGATAGTATGTCTATTAGAGTTACTCCTCTACCTACAACACGCGCAACTGGCACTTATACTGCCAGTGTCGAGAGTATGATTCCAGCTATTGGTTGGGGATATATAAAACAAGATTTCAAAGCCACAGTAAGTTCTTCTAAAATATCAAGTGTTTCATTAGTTGGAAGTTCTTATGATACGGGATTTACATTGGGATCATGGGAACCAAACTATTCATGGAGCGAAATTTCAAGTAATAAACAATTTTGCCAAATCCATATGAAAGGTACGATAAACTACTTGTGGGAAGGCTTGAATATTTCAAAAGATTGTACTTTCCTGGATACATTCAAAGCAAGTGGCAGTACATTGGTTGATTCCACCTATTTGGATTGGCCGGACTAAGTGTTACGATATACGATTTAGTAATTAAAAAATAACTAAAGTAGCTCTTCTCCAAAACATAGGAGAAGAGCTACTTTTTATTATTCTATTATCTCAGGTATTTCACCTACAAAATTATAGACTATCTTAACTTCCTGCACTTTCTGACCGTCAATCTTTTTGACCTCACCCACCAGAATCTTATGGATAAGCCGGTGCAGCACCACCTCGTCCAGTTCCTCAATGGTGGCATACTGCCGGATTTCCTTGATAAATGCTTTAACATCACTTTCCTGTTCGTCAGAGTGGCGCATCATTTCCATCAGATCACGCAGACGCTTTTGGTTGGATTCCTGTTCCTGCTCCATAGCAGAAGTCAGCTTCAGAAACCGCTGTTCCGTCAGTACACCCTTTGCCTTGTCGGTATAAAGGCTCAAAAACATAGCGTCAATTTCCTGATTTCGTGCAGTCAGCCGGTCACATTCTTTCTGTATTTCAGATATATCTGCCATATACCGGCGTTCCATCCGGCTACTCAGCCGGTGGTAAAAGGCATCGGAATCTTTAAGTGCGGTCTTTGCCAGCTCCTGAATGTCTGCTAAAATAAGATTATATAAATCCCTTGCTTCTAACTTGTGGCTGCTACAGGCATTTTTGCCCAGTCGGTTATAGGTCTGGCAGATATAGTATGCCTTATCAATGGGTTCCCGTTCTTCGCCGGTAAAACGGTTCTTTGAGGTTCTGCCCACCTTTTCATACCGCACCTGCATGGACTTTCCACAGGTAGCACAGTAGATGATGCCGTGAAAAATGTTATAAAAAGGACAGGCATTGCCTTTCATAACAGGCGGTCTGCGGTCAATAATGGTCTGCACCTGTTCCCATTCCTCCGGGGATACGATTGCTTCATGGCAGTCCTCAATAACTTCCCAATCTTCACGTGGGATAATGTCATAGGTGTTGGAACGAATCCCTTTCTGGTGTGTCCGGCAGACCAGATGTGCGCCCTTATAAAATGGATTCCTCAAGATATGGCTAATTCTGGAAGCCCCCCATGAATAATAGTTTACATCACAGGCGGTATCTCCCTTTACCCTTGTGATAGGGATTTTATCCTCCATCAGCTGCTTTGCAATCCGCATACAGCCCAAGCCATCCAGCGCCATGTCATAAATTTTTCGGATAACCGGCGCTGTGTCCGGGTCAAGGATTAAATGTCCGTTGTCCTCCGGGTCACGCATCAGACCGAAGGGCGGCTGCCCGCCGCAAAACTTTCCCTGTCTGGAACGGGTCATACGTCCTGCAAGCACCTTTTTGGAAATATCCCGGCTGTACATGTCATTCAGGATGTTCTTGAACGGCGTGATGTCCATCTCCTGACGGGTCAGGCTGTCCACACCGTCCGTAATGGCAATATAGCGGACACGGTGTTTCGGGAAAAAGATTTCGATATAACTTCCGGCTTCAATATAATTTCTGCCAAGTCTGGAAAGGTCTTTGGTAATGACGCAGCCAATCTTCCCGGCTTCAATATCTGCAATCATGCGCTGAAACGAAGGACGGTTGAAATTCCTTCCTGTGTACCCGTCATCTACATAATACTCATGCTGAAACAGACCAATTTTTTCAGCATAGTCCTTTAACATCAGTTTTTGATTACTGATGCTCATGCTCTCATTATCACCGCCGTCCTCAAGGGAAATGCGGCAGTAGAGAGCCGTGATTTTCTGGTTTATTTCTTTTTTCCTGCTCATAGTGTTCTCCTTCTATGAACAGGGACACGATACCATTATAGTACCATGTCCCTGTCCCTGATTCAACCGTTTTACGCAGCTTTTTCTGCCGTTTCCCGATGCTGCCGCCATTTTTCAAACTGTCCGCAGGTCTGACGCTCGATCAGTTCCTCAAAGGCTTCCCGCATGGGCTTTTCCCCGGAAAACTCCCGCACCACGATAAACTGTACCTTTTTATTTTGTTTTCTATTTTTCTCCATAAGCTACCTCCATGATACATTGAGCCAGACAACAGGGAATGACAACGAAGTCCGGCAACGAACCTCAAAAAACATATTCTCTATTCCCTGGCTTTCCATTCTTACTTTTCTTATTTTCTTATCAAATCTCGTTGCTTTCGTTGCCAAAGATATAGATACTCATGAAAGAATACCTTATTTACAGGATTTTTCCGCATCCAGACCCGAAAATCCCCGGCAACAAAGTCGGCAACCAACTGACAATGAACCCTGCAACCAACGCCACAAATCAGGCAATCCACTCCTTTGGAAGTTCTAGCTGGCGGCATTCTTCCTCACTCAATTCTACAAATCCGCTTTCGTTGCCGGGCAGTTCGTTGCCGGAAGGTTCACGCTCCCAGCCCCTCTGCCGACCATAACCGGCAAACATCCGAGGGTTGGAAAATGGCTTCCAGCCTGACACCACTGTGTTCATAATCTCGTTGATGTTATGAAGCTGCCAGCGTTTCGGTTCTTCAAACGTCCGTCCAAGCGCTTCCTTAAAAAGCTGTTTGGAACAGACCATGCTGCCGGAATAATGTTCTAAAAAGCCCTGAATCTGTCCGGCTTCCGTGTCCTCCGGCATAAAGTCTTTCTGCACCTCCACCAGCTGCTTCTGAATCTCTTTTGTGAATTTCATGGAATACCTGCCTCTTTTATAAATGCTCATGGCTTCTGCCCAGACCTGCAGCAGATAGGCTCTGGAAGCAGATTCGTTCTCTAAAATGTGAACCTCCGCAACCTCCGGGTACACCATGATAGGCAGGAACCGGCGGTTCCCGGCTCTGTCCAGCGGCAGAAAATCCAGCGTATTGGAAGTACCGCCGAACACACACTGCCGCAGCCTGTCTTTTGGCTGGGTTTCATAGGGGATTCGATAGGTTTCCTTTTGACGGCTGATAAACGAGCGTATCTCCTCAATGCTTTTTGCAGTGCTGGTGGCAAGCATTTCCGACATCTCAATAATCCAGTGACCTTGCAGCTTTGCAAATACCTTGTCATCGTCCAGCCGCTTCAAATCATCACTGAACCACTCGTCTTTCATTGCCAGCAGACGGAAAAAGGTGGATTTTCCCGCCCCCTGACCGCCCACCAGACAGAGCATTTCCTCATATTTAGAGCCGGGGTGGAATACCCGTCGGACAGCGCCCAGAAGAAAGTGCCGGAACATTTCTTCCACATAATCGCTCACCTCTGCCCCCAGAAAATGATGCAAACAGGAACGAATCCGGGGCTGTCCGTCCCAGACAAGGGCATTTAACGCATCCTGTATGGGGTGATAGCAGTTTTCATTTGCTACAATGGAAAGCGCCGCCGTCAGCTTCTTTTCACTGGTCAGCCCATAGTTCTGTTCAAAATAAAGAAGAAGATATTTCACATCGGTGTCCGTCAGGGCGCTGGTACTTCTGCGCCAGCCCAGATCCCGCACAATGTCCACACGGTCAGTCAGAAGGTTCAGACAGATAGCGCCTTTCAGAAGCGGGTCTTGACAGAATACAGTCTGACAGTTCCCGATGGTGTTCGCCGTCTGTCCCTTTTCCGTCACCGTAAGGCTTTCCCGAATCTCCTCAACGCTCCGGGGCGGCAGCATGGCATCGGCGGCGCTCATCACCGCCTGCCGGGTGGCTGGCGGTAAACTCTGATATTCGCTGTTCAATCTTCCTCACCTCTTTTCCATACCCTGCCACCACAGACGCCCGTTCTTCGATATTGTCAGACAGTAAACTGTCCAGCAGATATTCGATATAGGACTTTTGTTGCAGGGTTTCTACAAAAAACGGATTCCATTCCTCCTCCGGGGTCTTTGGGGCATAATCCCGTTCCCACCGGCACAGTAAATGGTAATAATCGGATAGCACCCGGAAACATTTCTGTTCTGCCTGACGGTATCGCAGTTCTTCCCGTATCTTCGGCTTGACCTTCTTTCTCCCCGGCGGGTCATGCCCTTTGGCATCAAATACAATGAAAAAATCTGCCGCCAGCTTTAGGGCGGCTTCCTTACTGTTCAGACCAAACAGACGGGCAGTAAAATCAATCGCATCCCCATCTGCCTGACATCCGAAACAATGGTAACGCTTATCCAGCTTCATGCTGGGATTTTTATCATTATGGAATGGACAGCACGCCATGCCATTGCGCCTGACTTTGATTCCATACATTTCCGCAGCCTGTCTTGCGGTGACAGACTGCTTCACAGCTTCAAATACATTCATCTCTAAATCACCTCACAAAATAGAAAAGAAACTGACCGTTTCAGAAAATGAAAACAATAAGTGCCTGTCAAATCTCCATGTCCCTTTTTTTCCCAAGCTTCCGTTTTTGCTGTTCCCATCGAGCCTGATTGGCTGCGTCTGCCGAAATCTTTCCTCTTGCAAGCTTGGAATAAATGGATTCCTTTGTTTTTTCCTTGATTTGTTCCTTTCCGGCTTTTTTAGCAGACGGCTTCATCAGGGCGGTCTGGATTTTCTGCAACGTATTCTGCATGGAATTTCTGATTTTTTTCACTACACCGTCTAATCGGTCAATGGCATAGTCACGCTCTTTCTTTGGTGCTTTACGCTCCGGCGAGCGCAGCCAATTTTGTGTTTCTTCAATCAGACGAATATCTTCTTTATGGGTTTCCATGCGGACGGTATCGCTCACAACCTCAACTGCCTTATCGTAGGCAACATCAGCAACTTCATCTACCAGCGTTTCAATGTCCTCAATCTTAACGGTCAGTTCCTCCAGCTTTTTCTCCTGTTGCTCCATCTGCTGTTTCTGCTTCATCAGGATATAGTCCTGTTTTTCAAGATACGCACGACCGCCGTATTCCGGTTCTTCCTCCAGGTGCAGGCCATGTTTTTTTGCCATATCAAAAAGCAATGTGCGGCAGACGGCATCAAAAGTTTTCTTTCTGTTGTTGGTTTTCCCTGCTTTCTGTGCAGGATCAGGAAGTTCAAAACCAAGTTCCTCCAATGCTTTTTCCTGTTGCGGGGCAAGCTCCCCATACTGGTTCTCACAATCAAAAACGTGCCGTTCGTGGATATGGGGCGTACCTTCATCCATGTGCAGCGCCCAGTCAAGGATATGGACATGTTTACCAAACCTTTTTTCCATCTCAGCCAGAAAATCTGTCACAACCAGAAGCAGGACTTCCGGCGGTGCATGGTTGTCTATGGTTCCAATCTGGAAGATAGTTTCTTCTGGCGCTGTCTTTTTATTTTTCAGTAAATCCGAAGTCGTGCGGTTTCGTTCCGGGTGTCTGTTTTTTTCGTTCCTCTGATTCTGTGCTTCTACATAACTGCGGTAATGGGAAGAATAATACATTTCCTCAACTTCCTCAAATGTATCTGCCAGAAGTTCCTCTTTGGCAAGGTTACGGAAACCGTTGTAGCAATCCCAATACACATTTTTCTTAGCAAGCTCTGCGTTGATATGCTCACTGTTTTCCAAATCAAAGCTGCGGTCATTGTGCTTCGGATTATAAGTGCCATGTTTCCCAGACCTGCCGTTATGCCGTGTCAGTTTCATTCTGTTTTTCCCTCCAATCTTTTTTCTTTCCCCGACAGGGGAGTGGCGGCGAAGCCGATTCCTTGAGCAGTTTTGCGACAAGTAATACCCAGTACGAATCGGCGCAACGCCAATTCACTGGGCAAGGCTGCCGCCCTTGACCTGCCAAGGCGTTTCACCCTTGACCCGATGGGAACTGCCGTCCCTCACCCCAGCCAATGGGCGTTGCCCCTTGACCCCAACAGGGTGCTGCACCCCTGTACCCAGCCCGGAAAAGCTGACCTCCCCCTCTGCGGAGGCTTTTGTCAGCTCTTCCGGCTCTGTAACGCTTCATGTGCCGGTTTTACATAGGAGACGGTACAGAGTACCCCTTAGCATCTTCACGATAAAAATGCTGGGTGCAGACCCGTTGTTTTACCGTAAAACGCACCCATATCAGGCACTTTCCTTCTCTGTCCGCAGAACCTGAAAGCCGTGTTGTTTAGCGTATTCTCTGGCGGCGGCTCTGCGCTCCTCACTATACGGCGGCACCAGCCGGATAGATAAGCGGGATTTGTCCATCACGTAAGTCACGCTCCCCTCAGCGGTACTGTGTTCCAACCGGCACAGCAAAGGGTATTTCCGGCTGAACTCAGCCAGACGACGCTTCAAGTCAGCGTTGAACGTATAAATATTGGCGGTGTCCTCCGCTTCGTTGAAGTTGATAATGGTTTCTTTTTCATATTTAGACGGCTTCCTCATAAAAATCCTCCTCATAATCATAAAAATCCTCCTCATAATCGGTGCTTTTCCTGACTACACGCAGACAGCGTTTTGCCCGGTAATACTCATCCATCTCAGCCCGCAGATGATGATAAAAGCAGTTGTACCAGCTTTCATCGGTTTCCATTTCCAGCTTCCGGGCAAGTTCCAGCATCCGGCGCTTTGCTTCCGGATCAACGGTAAGCGCCGTGAGCCATTTCATCCTTGTGACTGTGTTTTGATAGTTGGGACAGCCAAACGCATACAGCACTTTCTTTTCCCTGATACTTAACTTCATAAAAATCAACCTCCTGTCATTTCATGGAGAAGCCGCTTACGCAGCTTCTATTTACAGCGGGGCAAACCCCGCATAAGTTACAATCTTCTTTGCCGTTTCCTATCTGCAATCTGCTCCTGCAAGCGGGTACGCTCCCCACCGGCGTATTGTCCTTTTTGGTGCGCTCCTGTCATGGCGTCACTTCCCCAAAGGTCATACATCATGCAGCCGGTCATTCGATTTTCAAGGTTCCTGTCTGTTGACAAGAATCATTCTACCGAAAAAACAGGGCTTCTCCCGTATATCCAAAACGATGGAAAAATCCACAAAAACGCCATATTTCCACGCTTATGGAAACGTGCTATAATGGTAAATAGCAACAGGATTTTCCTGATAAAAAGGGGGCATTTCGATGCACGTAAAACTTTCCATTCAAGAACGGTTAAAAGACCTTCGGGTAGTAAATAAAGACCTGACACTGGAAAAACTGGCAGAGCAGACGGGATTATCCAAATCGGCTCTGGGGAAATATGAAAACGATGATTATAAGGACATCAGCCCCTTTGCCATTGCAACACTGGCAAAATTTTACGGCGTGTCCACCGACTACCTGATGGGGCTGACGGAAAATAAAAATCACCCAAACACAGAGCTACAGGCTCTGCATCTGAGCGATGATATGGTAGAACTTTTAAGCAGCGGCACCATCAACAACCGGCTTTTGTGCGAGATTGCCACACACCCAAACTTCCGGCGGCTGATGGCAGATATAGAAATTTTTGTTGACCGAATTGCGGATATGCGTGTCGAGCAGATGAACATGGTACTGGAAGCTGCCCGGCAGGAAATCCTAAACAGCCATGCTCCGGGAGAAGATGACCTTTATGTCCGTACACTGGAAGTAGGGCAGGTTCAGGAAAGTGACTTCTTCCATCATACGATACATGATGATTTAGACAGCATTGTCCGTGATATACGCAAAGCCCATGTCACCGACCCGACAACCGCCGATCCGCAGCCAACGCTTACGCAAGTGCAGGAAAAGTTCCAACGCACGATGCAGCTGGGGAGTAATGAAGAACGGATGATTCATGAGTTCTGCGACCAGATGATGATACCGTTTGAAAAAATCTCCTCCGAGGACTTCTCTGCGTTCCTACGGATACTGAGCCTGTCAAAGCTGTTGAAAAATCCCAACAGCAAGAGGGGAAAGGCGAAGCCGCAGCCTTACTTTGTTCCCAAGAAGAAAAAGCGGTAATAAAAGAACCACCCGCTGGAAAATTCAGTGAGTGGTTCAAAAAATACTCTGTTTTGGTATAACAAACATTCTATTTTTTCATATACGGCAGATACAGTTCCATGACAGAATCGGTAACGCCGCTCTGATAAATCTTGCGGATGTCTGTGATGGTTCCCGCCTGTGTGTGTTTCAAATAGGCAAGAAGTTCTTTCCGCCCATTAACAAAATGACAATGTTGACCTTCTATTCGTTCAATGCGGTATCTCATAGCGGCTCCTTTCCGTACACCAATTCCGAGAGGATAATTTCCTCTACCCGGTTACGAATGTTATTGACAGCTCTGACCCATGCTATCTGTTCATGGGCTTTCAATTCCTCAGTGATACCTTCGGCAGCTTTCATCTGTTCCATGATGGTGTCTAACCGATTCTGTGCCTGTTCATTCAGGTCTGCCAGATATGTCCAGAGCCTGCCCGCCAAAAGCAGTTCATTGTATAGGGCTGGGCGGTACTGTTTCAGATAATCCCTGTGCATCTGTCCCCATCGCCCAATGGGACGGTTTTCTTCCGGCAGCTTCAAGTCTGGTATGTAGTAGTCTCCGACCAGAACATAGTCCAGACCATTGCTGTCATCATGAATCCGTTTTTCCAATTTCTCCATAGCGACCTCCTGTATTCTTTTTTAGAATCCAGCTGATCGTGTCCCTGTTCATGTGAAATTCAAGGCAGCTGAACTCTTCACAAACAAGTATGGCATATCATATCCCTCATAGGATAAATCCGTTGCCGGGACATCCGGAGCAGGTTCTGGTTCCGGAGCAGGTTCTGGTTCTGGAGTAGGTTCTGGTTCCGGAGTAGGTTCTGGTTCTGGAGTAGGCTCCGGGGTAGGCTGTGGCTCCGGAGTAGGTTCTGGTTCCGGAGTAGGATTAGTGTCATTTGGATTTTTCTTCACGGTCACCGTGCAGACCGCTTTTTTCTTGCTGCCGTCGGTTGCAGTCACAGTAATTTTGGCGGTACCTTCTGCGATACAGGTGATTTTACCGGATTTGTTTACCGTGGCAACCTTTTTGTTGCTGGTTTTATAAGATAATTTTTTTACACTGGCATTTGACGGATTAACTGCCGCTTTTAAAGTAACAGTTTTTCCGGCATAAGCGGTAATACTTTTCTTTCTTAGAGTAATTTTTTTTACGGGGGTTCCGACGATTAGTTTAAAGGTTGCCTTTTTGCTTTTGTTAAAAACACTTCTGACGGTAATTTTGGCAGTGCCCTTCTTTTTGGCGGTAATTTTTCCCTGGCTGTTTACCGTGGCAACTTTTGTGTTGGAGCTGGTGTAAGTAACTTTCTTACTGGCTTTTCCGGTAACTTTTACGGTTGTTTTCAGCTTATAGGTCTGCCTGGGATTTAAGACCAGTGTTGAGGTGGTCACGTTGCTGATAGTAACGGACCTGACTGCTTTTTTTGCACCTGCAGATGCCTGCGCCGGAAATAATCCGATTACGAGCAGCAGACATAGGGCAAACGAGAGAAGCTGTTTCATTCTTTTCATAGTTTTTCTCATCCTTTCTTTTATCCATGTTTTGTAATGTCCTGAAACAGTAACATTCTATATTAGTTATACAAAGCGGATAAAAACTTTTATATCAAATTCACATTCAATGTATCATTTTCGTGTCATTTGCACATGTGAGGGGGATTATTCGGCCATTTCTGAAAAAGAACCTTGTAAAAATCAAGTGAATCCATTAATATAGAAAGGGCGTACACTATTTGAAGGTATCGTTCTTAGTGACTGTTTATGAGAACTGAGAGGATATCATGGAAGTAGAGGAAAAACATGGAGTATTACAGCAGGCAAATCAGTAAATTAATACAGGAATTGTCCGCATTGCCGGGCATCGGTGCAAAATCTGCACAGCGTCTGGCGTTCCATATCTTAAACATGCCGGAAGATGCAGTGGAAGGCTTAGCCTCGGCAATCGTGGATGCTAAGAAAAACGTCCGTTATTGCAAGGAATGTTTTACCCTCACCGATGAGGAGTTTTGTCCCATCTGTAGGGACGGTGCAAGAAATCATAAAACTATCATGGTGGTGGAGAATACCAGAGATCTTGCGGCCTATGAAAAGACAGGCAAATACGAGGGTGTCTATCACGTGCTTCACGGAGCGATTTCCCCCATGCTTGGCATCGGACCCAATGACATTAAGCTCAAAGAACTGATGCAGCGTTTGCAGCAGGAGGTAGACGAGGTTATCATTGCCACCAACTCCAGCCTGGAGGGAGAAACCACGGCAATGTATATCAGCAAATTAATCAAACCTACCGGAATTAAGGTGACGAGAATTGCCAGCGGTGTTCCGGTGGGCGGTGACTTAGAATATATTGACGAAGTGACATTACTTCGTGCCCTTGAGGGCAGAACCGAGTTGTAAAACAGTCAAGTGCATTCCATAGGGGAACAGCACTTCATTGATACAAAACAAGAAAGGAAAAAGGCACATTATGACAAATCTGGAACTTAAGAAAACAGCCAATGAAGTCCGTAAAAGCATTGTAACCGCGGTACACAGCGCAAAGGCGGGACATCCCGGCGGTTCCCTTTCCGCCGCAGATATTTTTACTTATCTGTATTTTGAGGAAATGAACGTCGACCCGAAAAATCCGAAAATGACGGACCGTGACCGCTTTGTCTTATCCAAGGGCCATACAGCGCCGGGACTTTATTCTGCATTGGCGGAGCGGGGATTTTTCCCGAAGGAGGATTTGGTGACGCTGCGCCATACCGGTTCTTATTTACAGGGACATCCGGATATGAAACATATTCCGGGGGTGGACATGTCCTCCGGTTCTTTAGGGCAGGGGCTTTCCGTGGCGGCAGGAATGGCAGCGGCAGGAAAATTTGACAAAAAAGATTACCGTGTCTATGCCCTCTGTGGGGACGGCGAGATTCAGGAGGGACAGATTTGGGAGGCTGCTATGTGGGCCGGTTTCCGCAAATTGGATAATCTGGTGGTGATTGTGGACAATAACAATCTTCAGATTGACGGTACGGTGGATGAGGTATGCTCCCCCTATCCGATTGACAAAAAGTTTGAAGCCTTCAATTTCCATACCATCACCATTGACGGAAATGATTTTGATGAAATCCGGGCTGCTTTTAAAGAAGCCAGAGAGACAAAGGGCAAACCGACCGCCATCATTGCAAAAACCTTAAAAGGAAAAGGCGTATCCTTTATGGAAAATGCCGTAGACTGGCACGGAAAGGCGCCGAATGACGAGCAGTACGAGATTGCAATGGCAGATTTAGAGAAAGTGGGGGAAGCATTATGTCAGGAATAAAAGAAAGTGCGAAAACGCTAAAGATTGCCACCAGAGAAAGTTACGGCAACGCTTTGGTAGAAGTAGGAAAAGAGCATGAGGATTTAATCGTATTAGATGCAGACCTTGCGGGAGCCACCAAAACCGGGATTTTCAAAAAGGCTTTCCCAGAGCGTCACTGGGATATTGGTATTGCGGAGGCAAATATGACAGGAATTGCAGCAGGGCTTGCCACCTGTGGAAAAGTTCCCTTTATCAGCTCCTTTGCCATGTTTGCGGCAGGTAGAAATTTTGAGCAGGTGCGTAATTCCATCGGCTACCCTCATTTGAATGTAAAAATCGGCGCAACTCACGCGGGCATTTCCGTGGGTGAGGACGGAGCAAGCCACCAGTGCTTAGAGGACATTGCCTTAATGCGCACCATTCCGGGCATGGTTGTGATTAACCCGGCGGATGATGTGGAGGCAAGGGCAGCAGTTTATGCGGCATACGACTATGTGGGCCCTGTTTACCTCCGTTTCGGGCGTCTGGCGGTGCCTGTTTTTAATGATGAAGCAACCTATCGATTTGAAATCGGAAAAGGCATTGTCTTAAAAGAGGGAAGTGATGTCAGCATTTTTGCCACCGGACTTTGCGTAAAAGAAGCCATGGAGGCGGAAGCGATGCTTGCGGCGGACGGCATTCATGCGGAAATTATCAACATCCACACCATTAAGCCTATTGACCGTGAGCTGGTGGTAAAATCCGCATTAAAGACAGGAAAAGTCGTAACCGTGGAAGAACATTCCGTCATCGGCGGATTAGGCAGCGCTGTCTGTGATGTGCTGTGCGAGGAAGCACCCACAAAGGTTTTAAAAATCGGTGTCAATGATGTCTTTGGAGAGTCCGGTCCGGCATTAGAACTACTTCATAAGTATGAACTCGACGCAGAAGGAATCTACAAAAAGGTCAAAGCATTTGTAAAATAAGAAGAAAAAGAAAAGGGAAGTGTCAAAGCCGTTCGGATAAGGGCAGACACCTCCTTTTTTTGTCGAAAAGTTTTTGAAATACCGACCACAATCCACCAAAAATTTTGGACAGGCTGTGCTACCATTTCATCCAAAGGGACAGAAAGGACCTCAGAAAGGAGAAATGGCATGATAGAAATCATCCGGGAGGAAGACTACGAACCTACAAAAGAAAAAGTCTTACCAAAGGATATCAAGCAGATTGGAAAACCGGATATCGGCGATAGAATTTACGTGGAGGACAGGGTATACAGATATCTGCATCCCTATGATGAGCAGCTAGAAAAAGCAGCGTACGTTTTGCTGGGACGCTTTGAAAACTTTACGGGCAGGCAGTGTACCTTCATTGAGGGGGCAATCCGGTTAGAGGAAATCAATTTTGACGGGGAGCTGCCCCAGTGGAATGACAATACCTGGGGTTATATCTACAAAAAACTGAAAAAAGACTATGACGATATGGTGATTGTGGGCTGGGCGATGGATATCAAAGGCCAGTTGCCGAATCTTACCGGAAGGATTGAAAAACTCCATCAGAATCATTTTGGAGGCATTCATCAGGTATTGTTTCTCATGGATTCCCTGGAGCGGGAAGAAGCATTTTACAGCAGCAGAAACAATCATTTATATAGAAGAGATGGTTTTTACATATATTACGGCAAGGGCATTCCCGCGATACTGGATTATCAGGAGGAAAAAAGTCCGGCGCCGCAGGAAAGCTCCGGGGAGGACGTCTTTGTATTTGAAACGGAAGTTCCTGCTAAAAAGCAGCAGGAGCTGGATTTAGAGGAAAGAATCTATTTTGAGCAGAGCAGCTTAGAAGAACCGGAGCGGGAACAGAAAAGCTCCTTTGACAGCGGGAGAATGGAGCGCACAGAATTTTTCGGAGGAGGGGAAAAGAGAAAAGAGTTTTTCGGAGGGGAGCAAAAGCTCAGGGAGGGCAGCTACAGAAAACAGCTGGCAGGGGAGGAGGCAAAGGAGAAAGTTCCTTCCTTTACGCCGTCTCTTGTGCTGCTGGCAGTGGTTTTTGTCCTGGGCTTTGCAGCCTACCAGAATCATCAGAAAATGAATGACATGCAGAATGCGCTAGCGCAAATCAATACCCAGGCGGTGTCCACGGAGGAAAAAGCGGCGGAGACGGCGAAAGAGGTGAAGATAGAGCAGGTGGAGGGAAACGTAGAGAAGCAGAATGCGGCGGAAACGTCAGAACAGAATGCGGCGGGGGAACAGACAGCTAACGGGGAAACAGCAGTTTCCAAAGAGCAGGTGGCAGTTTCGCCGGAAAATGCCGGAAATACAGCTGATGTAGCGGGAACGGATACAATCTCTACGGGGACAATTGAAAATTCTTCCGGAAACGGAACGGCAACCCCGGATTCCGCCGGAAAGGAAACAGAAACCACAGGCGCCGCAGGAGCCGGAGCGGGAGTCACGGAAACCGGAGGGGATACATCGACGGGAGCCGGGGAAAAAGGAGGCACCACCGATTCGTCGGGGACAGAAAACGGTTCATCGGAAACCGGAGCCACAGGAAACTCTGTGGGAGACGGAGATCCGGCAGGAACACAGGCGGGCGGAACGGATACAACGGCAGCATCGACAGAAGCCCAGACTTACCTGAAACAGGGATACTATATTGTGCAAAAGGGGGACAGCCTGGTCGCAATCTGCCGCAAAATTTACCAGACCACAGCCATGATGGACGAAGTCTGCAAAGCAAATAATATTGAAGACCCCAATGATATCTACGCAGGGCAGTACCTGACACTGCCAAATTAAGAAAAAAGAGATGAAAGAAGGGAGAAATATGATATAATGAGCGCTAGAGAGAAGAAATCCCCGCAACTCCGGCGAAGGGCGAGGGCGGATTATGCACTGCCCTGGTAGAGGATATCATGTGCAAAAACAGGATACTGCCGGAGGGCATAGGACGCCTGCGCCGCAGCATAGAGGCAGGTATTCGGCAGGCTTTGGATACATTCATCATTGGGAAAAGAGGAACTATGGCAGAAAAGGACAAAAGAGGGTTCCGGACGGTTGCGCAGACGGACATGGAGGAATACCAGCGCAAACTAAAGGAGCACCGGATAAAAATAGCGAAAAGAACGATAAGCATTCTGCTGGCAATCATAGCGGTGACAACGGGCGTTGCACTGTTTATGGTGCTGCGCCATTATGAGAGTTTTGATATCCTCCAGAGCGTGGAGCGGGCGGATACGGAGGCAACGCATTTTGCAGATTTCAGGGACAATATTTTAAAGTACAGCAACGACGGAGCGCTGTATACCAATGCTTCCAACGGGCTAATCTGGAATCAAACCTACGAAATGGCGAATCCCCAGATAGATATCTGCGGCAATTACCTGACGATCTATGATAAAAAAGGCAGCATGATTTACACGCTTACCCCCGAGGGATTGCAGAGCAGCATTGAAACCACCATGCCTATTGAGCAGGTGCGCATTGCGGCCCAGGGAACCATAGCGGTGCTGATGACAAAGGATGCAGCCGGATATGTGGCGGTTTATGATAAAGAGGGAAATAATCTTGTGCAGGGAGCCATTCACGGAGAGAAAAAAGGATATCCCGTTGCCATAGCCCTTTCACAGGACGCCATCAAATTAGCGGTATCCATGCTTGATATCAATGACGGAACGGTAAAGAGTACCATTGCCTTTTACAATTTTGGCTCGGTGGGGCAGAATGAAATCGACCATGTGGTGGGAGCGAGTACTTTTAACGATACAGTGATCCCGGAAATGGAATTTATCTCCGATGATAAGCTGGTGGCGTTTTCCGATTCTGGACTGCTTTATTTTGAAGGAACGCAAAAGCTCCAGCAGTCAGTGGAGGTGCCCTTTGAAAAAGAGGTAAAAAGTATCTTTTATAATCATGATTATGTTGGGGTGGTGACTGGCAATGGTGACGAAGAGGTGACGAATCATCTTTGGGTCTATGATTCCAAGGGCACCCTGGTAATGGAAAAAGATTTTGCAATGGAATATACGGCGATTGAGTTTCTTTCCAATAATGAAATCTGTATCCGGAATGAAAATACCTGTGATATTTACACGATTAGAGGGATATACAAGTTCCATCATGAATTTGAAGAAACGATTTACAAAATCATACCGGGGGGCTCCGGGTTGAATTATACATTTGTACTGGAAGATGCGACAGAAAAAGTGAGGCTGAAATAAGGAGATACATATGAACTGGGTTTTAATGATTGTACTGTTGTTACTGATATGGGAAATGATGAGGGGATATCGGAGAGGATTCCTCCGTACCATCTATTCTCTGGTGTCATGGCTCATTGTGTTGGTGTTCGTCATGTGGACAACACCCTATATTGATACTTTTCTGCTGGAACACACCTCTCTCTATGAGAAGATTGAGATGTATTGTGCGGATGAGGTGCGGCAATCAGCGGAGAAAAGTACAGAACAGGCGGCGGGACAGAATACCGGCTATGAGAGTCTGGCGGAACTGGGGCTTAACTTGCCGGAGGGTGTTTTAAATGATATTCTGGAAAAGACGGGCGCTGCGGCGGATGAATTTTTGGAAAGCAGCGGGGTCTACGACCAGATTGCGAAGGGAATGGCAGGATTTATGGTAGAAGGAATTTCCTTTTTTATCGCATTGATTGCAGCATGGATTTTAGTGTATTTTATCTCGCAGCTTCTTGGCATAGTGTCCAAAATACCAATTATTCATGGGCTTAACAAAATATTGGGTATTTTTGCAGGAGGAATCTATGGAGTTATCCTGGTGTGGATTGCGTTTTATCTGATTGCCTTAAGCAGCGCCAGTGAATTGGGCGGAGTGCTGATTTCTTATATCTATCAGAACACGCTTTTGCAGTTCCTCTACGAAAATAATCTTATAATTTCCATAATGCTGAAATAAAAATGGATCGTGTAAATCATAGATATGGTGGAGAGTTTCCCAGCTCTCCACCATATCTATTTATAGGGAAAGTACCGATAAAAAAATGGTGTAAAAACTTGTAAAAAAATGTTGACAATCAAAAAACAAGGTGGTACTATATACAAGCTGACTGCTGAAACGGCAGTGAGAACACTTGAGAAATCTGCTGTTGCAGTGGACTTCAAGAAAATGTTTGTTTGGTAGTTTTAGAAAATATATTATATATTGTTGATTTCCAAAACATCAAGTCAAGAAAAAAGTTGTTGACAAATAAGATAACTTATGATAATCTATAAAAGTTGTCGCGTTTGAGAAGCAACAAGGGGCAAGCAACAGGATTTCCCGGAAAGAACACTTTCTTCTATATAATAACGAAGAAAAAACTTCTTTCAAAAAATAAAAAAAGTTGTTGACAAACGAGTTTGAAAGTGATATAGTGAATAAGCTGTCGCTGAGAACTAAACAACAAGACAGAAAGTTGCGAAGCAACTTTGGCGGATTTGCAAAGCAAAGACGTTGGAACCTTGATAACTGAACAGTGAAATAACCTTGAAAGATTTTGAATTTCAAGCTGTCAAAACCAAACATGTTTGG